>Ga0209662_1000630_pt1 | contig 18263 bp, 19 predicted proteins | sample SaaInlV_150m_DNA_4_FD_184662 | JGI IMG/M metagenome (GOLD analysis project Ga0209662, IMG submission 184662) | Marine microbial communities from expanding oxygen minimum zones in the Saanich Inlet - SI072_LV_150m_DNA (SPAdes) (version 2) | ecosystem: Environmental > Aquatic > Marine > Intertidal...
ACCCAGGTATTTTAATCTTTTTTAAAATTAAATGGAACTACTACTTGAATAGTATGCATATCCTGTATATTATAATCAGATATATATCTACTTTCGTCTAGTTGAGAACTACTCATAGTTCTTATTCCAAACTTTGGAGGCATCCTAATCTTATTACTAATTATAGTTTTTAAACCTTCTATTGTAGTAGATTCAGGGTTTTTTACTTCAACTACATGGGAATTTTTTGAGTTATAAAAACAGGTTTTGATGAACAGTTGCATTTTTAATTTTTATTGAGAGTTTTATTTATTATCAAATTTATCTATATTGTAGGTAAAAAAATAATTTTAAGTTTAATTTTATTATCACCATGCCCTTTTCCCAGACCAAATCGCAAGCCACTTATCATGAATAGCCAACGATTCCGCGTCACTCATTGAATTATCAGGCAAATCTTGTTCAAGTCTCATCTTCTCACCCCATGTAAGGTGTTCTAGTTGTGAATAATCCAGATGCACAGCCCGACTCTGATTCAGTCTGTCTACTTCCTCTATCCAGGCTTCTCTCGGGCTTGGTCCATTTTTATAAGCTTTTATGTTCTTGGGATTCTCCAGTGCAGACTTTGCCTCTTCCCAACCAGCTCCTTGGCGCTCAACTGACATCATCAACAGCCTATATCTGTTAAGGTTTGTTGCCCAACGGTAGCCGATCTCGTGAAGTTCATTAAAGAACTCTGGGGTCAGCGCCATTCCGTAGTAGTGTTCCATTAGCTTCTTTTGTAGTAGTGTTTTTGTCTCTCTTAAAAAAAACAGACTTATCAAATTTTTATATGCGCGTAGGTAACGGGACAGTGATTATCTATAATAAAAAAGCTGGTATCCTACCCGGCTACTTTTAAGATTTAATATACAATCACCACGGTATGCGCCCCGCATGTATTCCATACCATTTGTTTCTGATTTTCTCCATTTCCTCACTGTTTAGGTTGTTGTCGTATGAATCTAGGCTAATCCTCATCTTTTCCTCCCACGTAAGGTGTTCCAGTTTCGAGTAATCCACCTTTGGCTTCCTCTGTTGGTTTATCGTTTCAATCTCGTCAACCCAACCTTCCCTGGGGTTTGGCCCATGTTTATAGTATTCTATGTTTCTGGGTTTCTCTAATTCTTCCTTGGCTTTCCACCAAGCCCCGCCTTCGCAACGTATTGAACGCATCAACAGGTACCATCTGTCTGAACTGTTAACCCATTTATACCCTATTTTGTGGATGAAGGGAAGCTGGCGCTCCCATTCTGGTCTGGGATCCGAGATGCTGATGCTCCCAGGCCCCAATTCCGGTCCTTGATTAGCCATTAGATTCGTGTGTGTGAGTATTTCACACCTTTACACACCGGGACTTATCAAATTTTATAAATATACCTGGGTAAAATAAAAAAGAAATAACTTATGCCGCCATCAGGACTTGAACCTGAACCTCATTGGATTATATCCAGCACTCTTCATTAAGCTATGGCGGCGGTTATCTGTTTTTTTTATTTTTATTATCAAATTTTTTATTTAACTATGCTTGCGTTCCTGTCGCTGTCGGGCACCAGAAATCTCTCGCCCCCGCTTCACCTTATAGTCATTGTCATGTTGACTTGCCTTCTGCTTGCGTCCAGCACGGTCCTTCCTCCGATGAGCCCTGATAGCCTTTGGACGCCAGTTTGGTGGATTTGTCCCCATCTTCTTTGTCTTATACCAATGGTCGGACTTTTGAACTACCAAGCCAGTGAGGGGATATCTTGGAGAAAGTGACTTGTTTTGGTGCTTCTCATTCATTCTATGGCATTCCAATTGGCTCCTGACCCAGTCGCCATGTTGCTGCCATCGCCTCCTTCCGTAGGCCTCTTGACTCTTCTTCTTGGAAGCCAGTCGCTGCTCGTAGCGAGACTTCAGCGGAACACTGTCCGCATCCACACTTCGCGTGTCTCTGTCGCGCTGTGCACAGTAGACCTGGTCAGAGCTCAATGGCGAAGCCTCCTTTGGATGAGTCTTTGGGTCACGCCGAGGAAGGCGCTCACTAGTTCCATCTCGGTTCCAGTGAATCACCCGGAAGTGAACCCGATGTCCGCCATTGGTTTGACCCCATGTCCACTCGTAGGGAGTGAAGTCGGTCCTCTTGAAGACCGCCGGGTGACCCATGATGTCGCTCTGAAGTTGGGGCATATTGTTGTTGTTGTTTGAAGCGTTAAGGCTTAGAGAGTTTGTAATCTACACAATCCTCAATTCAAGTCAATCAAATTTTTTTCTGAGATTGTATAAAGGGGTAAACTACACCCCGCAAAAAGAAAATTTTTATGGTATATAGTTATTTTATCAATTTTTATGGTGTTATTATAGAAGTTTAGGAAAACCCATCGTCTCTGAGATTAAAAGCCCGGCTGGGGACGAGTGGTCGCGAGCATGGCGACACCTGTCCAAACCGCAGCCTCCCGTGAAGCCCTGAAGAGCGCCTGCACACAGGCTTCTTTGGAATTTCCGTGTCATCGGTTGGGGATACCGCAAATCTTGGATGAAACTCTCCAGTGATAACGAGCATTGTAGTCTGTGCTTTCAATGGGTCCTCCGGACCAATCGGATACTCGGGGTCCTTAACCATTCCAATGTGCCGGCGCTTCACCCATTCGTCATCGGTGTCCTCCTCGTCATAATACTCCCTAGATGGAACAACGTAGTGCTTCTCGCCTACACGAAGAACTATCGCTAAGTTCCACACTTCGCCATTTGAGTCCTTAAAGTCTCCCTTGAACATCCACGGGCCTTCGGAGTCACAGTTGTCGAAGAAGCGTTCGCAAAAACGTCCATCTTTGTCCCACCAGGATACAGACATGGTTTAGTTAGTTTATAGGTTCTGCTTGAATTGTGTTCTATACAACTCGGCATTCAGACGTATCAAATTTTATTTTAATACATGGGTACAAAGAAAGTTTTATGGTATATCTTAATTTTATCAGCTTTTTATGGTGTATATTACTATGTATATTACTATGTATATTACTATGTTTTATTATTCATCATCGTCACTAGCAGAGCTTGACTCAGAGCTAGACTCCGATCTAGACTCAGAGCTCGACACAGAAGTCTTGCCCCAGCACGCGCAGGCACATGCCACTGCCGCCACATCTCCTGGGATGTTGTTATCCCCCTCTACCTTCTCGTTGCATGGACAGGCATCAGGAAGACCTGGGAAAAGCGATGAACTAAATTCTATATCTCGGACATTATCCCACCCCTTTCCGTCCTCTTGCTGTTTGTTCACTACCGGATAACCATTTGAGTCGTAAAAGTTTGGTCTGACCACCTCCCAAGTCTCTGTGATATCCAGGGGTGTCATCGCATCACTCCGCACGCGCCACAATACTTTCCATCGCACACTCCATGTTTGTCGCGAGCTCGAAGACTCGACAAATACCCAACTTCTAAGACTTAATGCGTATAAGATGAACAATGGTTGGTCGGGCTTATTGTATATGGGTCTTCCGCAAGGCGACCTTCCTTGTTCGAGCAGGTATGTTCCCAGAACACAAGTAAACGCCCCGTCGTAAGTAGATGTCACAACGAGAGTCTCCGGCTTCTCTAAATTGCGGTCGGGGCAGTGAAGGAGCGCCATAGATGGTATATATTTTTTCAACTGCTGGAAACTCCCACCTGCCTCATCCTGTTGTTTCTGAGTCAGTTCCATGGTAGTGTTAGTAGCTTATAAGCGTTATTGTTGTGTTCTATACAATAAGACATTCAAACTTATCAAATTTTATTTAAATACATGGGTAAAAAGAAAATTTTTATGGTATATAGTTATTTTATCAGCTTTTTATGGTTTATATTATAGTATTAGCGCCTCCTCCTCCTACTCACGAATCTCTCCTTCCTCCAGATCATCGTCTGTGCCTGGAACCGATTTCCACAACTCGCCTGGCTGCTTGTTGTCAACCGCACCAAAGCCAGAGTAGGACGTAGAGTAGTTCTCCTCCTCACCCGAGGGACTGCCCTTGAATCTGCGAAGAGATGGCCTAGTCCACTCCTGGAACACACAGTTACGGAGATTTACCTCAGAGACTGTGTAGAAGCAGCCGTTGTCGAGAAAGACTAGATTGTGCTTCTTGGTCTCTCCATCCCAACCATCTACCAGAGCAAACATCCAGCAATAGTCAGGCGCGGTTTTCACGTCCCTCAGCTCGGGCAAACCATACTCCTGTTCAGTCCACGCTTGCGCGCCTGCCTCTGGCTCCTCGCACTCTAAGTAGAACTTTGTTCCGTGATAGAAATTGTGTCCGTTCTGTCGATGTGTAGGAATAACCCCGTCGGAATTTGGGTTTCCAATCTGGGTCCCACGGCACCGCTTTACCATAATAAGCACCCCGTGTCCCACCAAGTTCCATCCCTGCCACCAAGGAAGCTCCTGAATTCCTCCACCCCAGGGACCCAATGAACGCCCACATCTATTGTCCGAAGAAAACCTGGAGTTCTCCGGATAGTAGGTAAAGTTGCTTTTGTGAGTAGAATCCGGCATGACCCCGTCAGGAATCAGCCCCAACCACTTCTCGCGCCCAGTCTCACAGATGAACATTCCTCCGGATTCTTCCCTGTCTGGGTTAGGATACCAACTGGGGGCCCATGGTTTCAGCATCTCCTGGGGGTCCTGCTCAAATCCGACCAATCCATCCAATAGGAAGTTCTCGGTCTCGGAGACCATCCTATCTGCCCGATGTTCCACGTCTTCCTCCACCAGAGGCTTCTCCTCCACAGCCAGAGGCTTCTCCTCCACAGCCAGAGGCTTCTCCTCAGCCAGGCGCTTCGCCGCAGCAATCTCCAGTTTCGCCTCCTCGATCGCGCGACGAACCTTATCAAGGCCGTCAATCTCGTAGTCAATGTTTCCATCCAGTAGATGGTATTCGGCACAGATGTTCTCCAACACATCTTTCTCGGCTTCTAATTCGCCAAGCCAATACTCCCATGTCTCGATGGGGTCGTTCGACCAAGGCTTGAAGCCAACGTTAGCCGGAAGGTGATAGATAGCTTGGTCGAAGATGATGCTCATGTTGTTGTTTTAGAACCCTGTTCAAAATAAATTGTAATTTCTATACCCTTTTTTCATCTCAATCAAATTTTTTATCCCCTTTATATACGCGGTCTGTATAAAGGGTTAAGATTTATTTACCATTAATTAGCTGCTATTACTTAATTGCTATTACTTAGTTTATATTACTTAGTTGCTGTTTACCGCCCCCCATCCCATCCACAAACCTGATCCTCTTCATCCCCAAAATCTGGAGTTTCCATACCTCCCCATTCACTTTCTACCAACGCCATCGACGCGCCTCTTCCACAACTAGACTCCCAATCTTCCTCTACCACATCCTCCTCCACAGTAACAGAGGCTGCCTTGGTCGTGGTGGTAATATCTTCTCCAAACTCCGCATGATGTTGAGGGCACCCTAGTAGAAACACGACGAACTCAACCAGAACAGCTTGCGCCGGTTGTTTACCAGTTTTACGTTGAAGTAGAGAAGAGAAATACTTGAATTGCTCTAGATTGTCATATACACCGCTACGAGATTCCTCAAGAAACCACTTCAATTGGTGGGGGTCATCCACACGAGAACGCGGGTTGGCGCATCTCCTCTTCGCGCGGAGACACCTGATGTGTTGAACCACTTCTTCTTGATTCGTGCGGAGAAGTTGGTTATAAGCCGTCTTCCGCGTTCCCTTCCCCACCGGACCACGACCCTTGGCCACATTAGAGTTCACATCCCGTGTGATAGAAGCACTAAATCCAGACATGTTATTGGTATTTCTGTCAAAGTTGTATAAGTTGTATAATTGTTCTATTTACATAATCATACAACTCAATCAAATTTTTATCAGTTCATATAGTGATATAGTTATAACAAAAAAAACCAGGTTTTATTAATAGTTTTTTTATAGTATATAGTTTTTCAATTTTTATGGTTTATTGTTTTACAAAGCCACCTTACCCACCATAAGGCCCGGCGCTAAATCACTCTACTCATCCGGAGCGACATCATCAATCAGCCCACGTTCACATAGGTCCTCACGAAACCGTCGATGGTGCTCCATCGCCCGCCACCGGTCTGCTTCGTTAGTAGACACAGGTGGAGTAGTCTCAGTCCACTCACCGCGTGACAGAGCGTCCATCTGAGATGTAGTCTCCGTGACGGTGGTTACGTCATCTCCCCAACCGGGAATCTGTGACTCTTCCACATCGGGGTCAAGTCCAGCAGTCCACATGCCCGCCGTCGCCCGACTGGTCTCCGTGGCAGCGCCGCTACTAATTGTGACATCCATCGTGAAAAATGGCGCACTACCTATACCAGATGGCATAATAAGGTTATCTTTAAACGCACTCCGCGCGGCCTCAGCCCGTGCCCCCTTTCCCATCCAGGTGTTAATACGCTCTTTACCACCGTCGAGAATTAGTCCCCAACCCTTATACCTATTCCTCGTCGCTTGGTATTGCGTAAGGAAGTCCCGCGCCGCCTCAAAATGCTCCAAGGTGCTCGACGCGACTATAGCACAGCATTTTTTCACCTTGTTGACCTGTGCGTCACGACTCAGTGTGTGGCATTTACGACCACTACGGTTCAGCTCCACCAGAGGGGGCCGGTTGTCCTCGGGTAGACGGTCAAGTAACCTCGTGAGCATATCACCAAGCGACAAGTTATGGTAGCTCGTGACAATGGTGGTAACAATGCCACACTTCCAGTTCAACAGCAGCGTGCAAAATATTAGCATGAGACTATCGTCTTGCGACAGCTCGCCGGGACTGATGGTACGCGTGTTGCGGTCGGCTCTACCCACCCCATCATCTGTCTTGGTAAAGGCAGAAAAGCTCTTGTCACCCTTCACCAGAGCTTTTCCCTCTGTCACCGCATTGTGCGCGAGGCGCAGCATGGGGACTACTTCAAATTGGCACCGGTGTAACAGATTTGCGTCCCCGAGTAGTTTCCAGATCTCGTGGATGGCAGGTGGATCGCTATCCTCTGGACCATTCACCGTGTGTGAGCGAGACCTTCCCACTGAAGCACCAGATTCGGCCGTGGTCGTCATATTATTGTTCAGAGCCTTGCTCAAGATAAATTATGATTATCTATACATTTTTTCATTTCAATCAAATTTTTTAGATCCTTTATGTAAACCGTGTACATAAAGGGGTTATGGCGTGTTTTTTTATCTATATTATACAGCAGGAAATATCATAAACTCCAATTGGATATCATATGATATTTCGCCCCACTGGTCTTGCTCAAATCCCTTCTCACTACGGACCGTTAACCTTTAACATCGGGCGAGTTGTTACCACACATGTCCGTCGCGACAACGGTAATGCTTATCCCGTCCCCATCACCACGCCGCAGGACGAGGCGATTGTGAGCGATGTTCATACGGTGCTGAATGTCATCCCAGTCGGTGGGGCCCCCATCCCTGTTCATGGGATGTCCACCACGCCGTGTGCCGAAGAAGTCGTCGATATCAAGGTGGAATTGGCCAGAAGCGATGACGACGGCTAGAGGAAAACTCAGTCCGGTGGGGACCTCCCACCCCTCCGAGATGGTTATTTTGAATGAGATGTTGTTCTCTCGCCCAAGGGCAATGAGCTTGTTGTAGGCCCTCCGCACTTTCACGGGATTACGCGTAACATGCTGTGAAATGAATAACGCTACATCTTCAACGGAAGCACCAGATTCGGCAATGGTCGCCATGTTGTTGGTTAGAGCCTTGCTCAAGATAAATTATGATTATCTATACATTTTTTCATTAAATCAAATTTTTCAGAACCTTTATGTAAACCGTGTACATAAAGGGGTTATGGCGTGTTTTTTTATCTATATTATACAGCAGGAAATCCGATAATCTCCAATTGGATATCATATGGTAATTCGTCCCACTGGTCTTGCTCAATCCAGTCTGGACATGCCACGGTTACTGAACCAGAATGATCTGGACTTGGTTCCTCTGAGTTGTCCTCGGGGTAACCCGGTTCGACGATCGTATCGCCACCCACGTGGTCATCAATAGTAGACAACTCATACCGGCAGATAGGACATCTATGGTCTCGCTTTAGCCATTCCTTGATACATGTCGGATGGAATTCGTGCTCACATGGGAGTCGTATGGCCACGGGGGTATTATTGAAACCAATTGTCCCGACTGCTTCACGAAACTCAATCTTCTCAATAAATTTAACGTAACAAACACCATGATTGTCCAGGATGGTCTTCATGTCCTTCAACGTCATCTCGGAAACATCCTTGCCACAATTGAATCCACATAGACATATACAGCACGCGTCGTGGTCAGTACTCACCTCGATCTCCTCTAAATCGCGAACAACTTTAACCGATGCAGTTCTGTTGGGGGAATCTGGTTGGTCGTTAAATAGGGAATTTGCGAGGCCTTCAAGGTGACTATCCACGCCACCACTAAACCGAGTAATTAGTTCATCGAACCTATTCATCATCTGTTCGGGGTATTGAACCATTCTCAACACATCTTCTGGAAGAGGTTCAAGTAGACTAAACATTGCTTGTTCCATTTTGTAGTGGTTATTAGTGATTTGTATATGAGTTTTTAGTATATATTATATATCGATAATACACGGTTTTAAATCAAATTTTATAATTATAATGTGCGTAGAGTTATGGATAGTTTATATACAATATTATTTAAAGGGGGTTATCCATAAAAGGGTGAAATATTGTAAAGTAGGTATATTTATTGAAATACATACGCGTTGTTTGAGGTGGAATAGATAATGAAAACAATATGTAAAAGGAACTATAAATATAAATTAATAAACAATGAAAAGTCTATAAAAAGAAAGAGAGTTATAAATGAAAAGTGGATATAGGTTTTATTAGGTAGAGGTGTTGGTTGGGTGGGTCTGGGTCTGGGTCTGGGTCTGGGTCTGGGTCTGGGTCTGGGTCTGGGTCTTGGTCTTCTTCTTCTTGTTGGTGTTGGTTGGCTTCTTGTTGGTGTTGTTATGAGGACAATCTGGGTCGGTCCAGACAAGAAAGCGACCCTTGTTGATGCGAAGGATGCGACCATCGTTGACGAGAGCGTAGAGAACCTGTGCGAAAGAACGAGGAGATAGATCGGGTGCCCAGGAATCGTAGGTGGCGTGGTAGAAGGCGGTGAGTTCGGCACGGTGCTTGAGACGCCAAAGGAGGCGACACTGTGTCTGGTAGAAGATGCGGGCGAGAGAACATGCGCCTGTTTCACAGCCATTGTGCATATCGGCGGGTGCGAAAGGGATGGGCGATTGTTGGGGCGATTGGTGGGGCGATTGTTGGGACATTGGTGGGGTTGGTGGGGTAAAAGATTACTGTTCTATATTGAAACAGAACTGAATCAAATTTTTCTGGAGAGTAACATAAAGGGGTAGTAAGAAGGGTAAAAGAAATTTTAAGGTGTGGTTTGTAGTAGGTAATTATGACTTCATATCAATGCGATGCTTAATAATATTCATAGCACGGATGAGGTTATACTTCTGGCCCCAGAAGCGGAAGACGGGTCGGTGGGGTGTGCGGTCGTGCCAAATCATAGCAATGTCCTGTTTAGTTGTAGTTTGGTGGAAGTAGCAGCCAGCTGTGCCGATAACCTGGCGGCATACATCAGAGTCTGTGGGTGCGTATAGGAAACCCTCCATAATGGTGTCATCAGAGTCAAGTCGGGTTCGTAGGCTTTGAACGAAGTCCGCACTAATGTTAAATTCGGGGTCAAAGTTATTGGTGAGCTGTTCGATGCGTGTAAGGGCGTCCCTGGAAGGCGTAGAAGTAAGCTTAAAGTACATACGTTCTTGTTGTTGTTGGGGTTGGGTGGGCACTTGGGTTACGGTAAAATCGGCAGGTGCGAGGGAAGTAGTAGGAGTAGGGTCAGTCATAATTAGTGTGTGTGTATTAAGTTAATAATTAAAGATAATACTTATCAAATTTTCCGGGGTGTTCCTGGTGTAATCCTCCGCCCCCTCGTGCTCCCCCACCTAGTGATTAAGGAGTCCCCCGTGGGTCCTCCACCTAGTGATTAAGGAGACCCCCCTAGTGCTCCCCCCTAGTGCTCCCCCCGTGGGTCCCCCACCTAGTGATTAAGGAGTCCCCCTAGTGATTAAGGAGTCCCCCTAGTGCTCATCCACCTAGTGATTAAGGAGAGCCCCCTCGTGCTCCCCACTCGTGCTCCCCACTCGTGCTCCCCTGACCTGGTGTGAGTGGAGCAAGTCGAAGCGATGGATCCAAAGCGTAAAAAAAAGGGATTTTATTATTATTTTAGAGGGGATAATGTGTGGATGTGTGTGTTATGTTAGGATTAGCAGGAGCCAGAGGGGGGCATATCGGGACCGTCCAGGTCGTAGGCGGTGGTGAAATTGAAGCGGGAGTCGGGGCGGTTAGCAGGAGGGTCGTTGTCGTTGTCGTCGTCGTCGTCGTCACTATCGATCATATCTCCCCAACTGCGGGACGTGGGTGGTGTGGTGTAAAGGTAGTTGCCGTCCCGGGCCGGGGATGTGGGGGGAGTGTCTGCGAGTGTGGACTTAGCAGCGGTAAACTGTGAAACGGACCCAGGCATTTCGCCGAGTCCCTCGTTGAGATTATCTCCACGAGTGGTTAGCGAGCGAGAGATAACTGGGACGCTTGGGGGCATGGGCGGAGGGGCAGAGGATGCTGTGGGGGCAGAGGAGGAAAACTGGCGGGACATGCCAGTAGGCATAGGAGGAGCCGCGGAGGAAAACTGGCGGGACATGCCGGTAGGCATAGGAGGAGTGGGTGCCGCCACGGAGGTAGTGGCAGTGAGCGGAAGGAGAGCACTAGCGAAATGACCCTCCTGCGGCTTGATATCGAACTGCTTTGGCTCGGAGTCGATCTCAGTGACCTTGAGAGTGACCTGGGAGGGCTTAGTAACGGACGAAAGAGTAGGGAACTGGTCGAGGTCGGAGGAGGAAAGAGACTCTGCGTCACTATCGCGCTGCGCCACTGCCTTGGCGTGGTCCATGTCACGGAGGGCGGTCTTGGCGATAGCTGCCTGAGCACGAATGTATGCCTGAATCTGGCGGTCCTGGACGAAAGATGGGTGACAACCAGTAGCATCCGCGACGGCCATACGGGCCATCTGATGATGGCGGTTCTGGTGACTAGAAGAGTTTGAATTAATGGAGCCAATAGTATCGCGAATCTGGCTTGCTGTGGCTGCAGATGAGAAGTTGGTCTCGTCGTCGTCGTCGTCGTCGTCGTCGTCGCTGGTGGAGGACAGTGAAGCCCAGGGATTCTGGGCCTCGGAAGCACCCACAGCTCCAGAGGAATCGTCATCTCCAGGAGGATGGATATCGACGGTAGTGGTGCGAGGGGTCTGCTCGAGGGCAATCTTCTGAATGCGGATATTGAGGTAGTTGGCGGCGAGGGTGACATCTCGATCAGTCATGGCCTCAATCAGATAGGCGTTGTGGTCAGGCTTGTGTACGATGAAGACACCCTTGCCGGCCTTATTCTGAACGCCGCGGAGGCCATTGCCTCGCTGGCCAATGACGTGGCGGACGTTCTTGGAATCGCCCACGGGGACGTAGCGGTGGGGGTGAGGACAGACTGTGGTCTTGCCGGTAGCCCAGTTCTGCTCATCAAGAATCATCTGGGCCATGAAGCGAACCGCCTCTGCACCATGATTGCCACGAGCAGTAAGTGCGATGGTATTGGTCCCGCGGTCCCCACGGAGGTAGGGAGCGGACCGAGGGAACCGCGAGCGGGTAGTATTAGTGATGCGCTTGGTGCCGCTGCCACCAGTGCCAATGATGCGGCCCATGGTCTTGCCGTTAACACAAGTGAAGGTAGCCTCAAACGCGGCCTTGGTGGCACCTGCCTTGGTGCCGCCGCCTCGCTGCCAAGCACCATTGTTGGAGGAAGTAGAAGACATGTTTGGAGTAGTTGTAGTATAAGCGAGGTAAGTCGTTTGTAAATCTGATATTAGATATAATATCCTAGGTCAATCAAATTTTTTTAGGATTTCATAAAAAATTACATAAAGGGGTTATGGCTTGTTTTTTTTATTGTAAGAAGGAGGTAATGATGGGGTTTAGCTCTGGCTATCGGGCGGAGCTTGTCCGCCCACGCGAAGCCGTCGACTGCGCCGTTGATGGTGGTGGAGTTGGCGTACTGTGCGGACTTGGTCGTAGTCGTAGTCGGAGTCGTAGTCATCAGAGTCCGAAGGGGAGTAATCGCTGTCACTGTCGCTACCCGACTCGAGAGGTGGCGGGCCATCCGACTCGGTGGACTGTGCGCTGGACTGTGCGCTGGACTGTGCACTGGAGGAGCCATTAGTAATCTCACTGTGGTGAACGTAGGGGGTGTAGTCACTATCGGAGTCATCCGAGCCGGAGGGGTTATAGTCGATAGCATCAACAATCTCCACGAGGAGTGATCCCGCCTCCAGACCAGTAAGACCGGCGTCCTCAAACTGTGTAGCGACGCGACTAAAGTGGACCAGAAGCTGGTCCATAAGGTCAGGGATGGGGGGGAACTGGGTAATATCGATACGCCCGTCATCCAGACCCACGGCCGCGAGGAAATCATTCAGCGAAGACTTACTAGACAACTCTGGGGTGGGTAGGTCGGCGTCGCTATCCGACTCGGGGACATGCGTCTTCTTGGTCCAACGGGGCTGATTCTTCTGAGGGCGGGACGGAGGAGAAACGTAGGAATCTGCGCGATAGCGGATCGGGGTTGTCATAGACGTCTCATCGGGGTCCCACGCAGAATCATCGTCTTCGTCAGCAGCTCCAGCCCCACCACCATGATCGAATGGCTCATCATCAGCTGGCTCATCATCAGCTGGCTCATCATCGGATACCACGAAACCATCATCGTGATAGCCACTGAGATCGGCAGAGCCCTCGTCATGTGGACACATGGTATCGTGGCCTGAGCCATCAAACGACCTGTCGTAGGTGTCAATCTTGCGACCGGCGAAACCCTTGGTGTTGGCACCAGGAAGCTGGGGTGTGGGCGCGTAGCCGGAACTCTTCGAAGTGGCGCCAGTAGAGGAGCGGGTGGTAGTAGAGGAGCGCGTGACGCGGGACGGAATACCGGTGTAGTTCCCCGACATATTGGCCCATGAAAGCATCTCGTCCTCGTAGGAGGCGTCCTTGGAGCGGCTGTCGGTGGTGGTGTTGTAGTAAGTAAAAGCCATAATGTAGCGTTTGTAAATATGATACTTAGATATGATACTTGATATCAATCAAATTTTTCTCCAGTTTACATAAAGGGGTTACAGCTTGTTTTTTTTAATTATTATGAGAAGGTAGATTGGAAGAGGGCGCAGATGCTGCGCGCGGTGGGGGTATCTTTAGGCCACCAATAAGGGATGGAGGGGGTGGTCTTTCCGTCGGCACACATAACGTATGGGTGGTTATCCAACGCGGAGATACTTGTGAGCTTCTTTAGGGGTAGTGATGTTACCATCGTAAGTTTATCGATGGGTGCGGCAAATCTAAACTTCTTGGGCTGGACTTTCGGGATAGAAACGTCCATCAACGAGGCGTCCCATAGGGCGTACCATTCCTCGTAGAGGAGGTCGTTATTCGCACCTCGCTTGTAACAGGGAGAGAGGTCGGGGCGCTCGGCGTAGATGGTTGCGCGACGCTCGACAGAGATACGCATCCCGAAGCTGGCGGGGCAACCGGGGCGACCTGGGTGGAACTTTTCCGGCCACTCCTCTTCAGGGATGGTAATCCAGGTGGCACGGGAACCGGGAGTAATGCCGCTAATCACGACACTGGTGTTGAAACGCACGGATAGGTGGTCGTTATCGGGTAGATAGTCGTCCGCCGCGGAAGGTAGGTCAGCCCACTCGCGATCCGCCTCGTCGAAGGCCCTTTGGTCAGCGTTCCACCTGGCGTTTACTGTCGCGATAAATGTGACACTGTCATCATCGAGAGTGTCAATGGGATCCACTGTCGCTTCACCGGCCGCCAGGCAGCCGCCAAGTTGTTTTTGGTCATCCGCCAGGCAGCCGTCAAGTTGTTTTTGGCCATCCGCCAGGCAGCCGTCAAGTTGTTTTTGGCCATCCGCCAAGCCACTTTTCACCATGTAAACCTTATCGAGGCATATACGATATTTTTTTTTGAGGGAGTTCCTGGTCTCTACGCCGTATTCACCCCAGCCTAGTTCATTTCCCGCATGGTAGCCTCTGTTTAAGCGTCCGTCGACCACATTTGACCAGAGGTCATGTGCTATGCGGAGGTTTTTTTCTGCCTGGACAAGCGATTGTTCAAACCACAGGACTTTCTGGCGGAGTCGCTTTGCCATATCCGAATCTGCGGAGCTACAGCAGTCCATTCGGTGGTTGTGTTGGTAACTTTAAAGCTACAATTGAATATGTTATATGGTAATACCAGTCACATGAATCAAATTTTTATAAACGGTTACATAAAGGGGTTACAGGTTGTTTTTTTTGAAAGACCACGGTGGCTTGTGGTTAAAACGGCGTCGTGACGGTGGCGAGCCAGCGAGCATCCACGATGGGATCGCTCTCGAAGAGGTTACCGGGGAGGTAAAGAGCGTCTAGTGCGTCTTGTGAAGTCATGGGGGAGGTCGGCGGAGCGTTATTGGTGGCAATGGCGGCGTAAACCAGGGCCGGGGAGCCGGGGAGCCCAAGTGCCTTCATGGCGTAGAGAATCGCCTTACCATAGAGTGCGGCGGTGTGGTGGCGCCATGCGCGCTGAATAGTCGTCGCTGCCGAGAAGCGGCGGCCCGCCTTCGACCGGCTGGGTCGGCGATTGTGGGTGGTAGAAGAACCAATGCCACCCAATGTTCTGACGGCGCTGCGGTCGCGAGCCACTTTAGCTCCATTGCGCTTGGCGAGGGCGACGAGAGTAGTGTTCATACTGTGAGGAAGAAACGAGGACGTTCTGAAAAATTAATATGACAACTGGGTCAAACTATCCAATCAAATTTTACCAACGGCTTACATAAAGGGGTTACATCTTGTTTTTTTATTGGTCCAACTGAATCAGCTCTTTATTAAATACTGTTTGGGACCGAGAATACATACATGGCATCGTGACCAGTCGACTTGTCAAACCACTCTTGCGCTTTTCCGGCCACATCAAGACTGGGTGGTAGTCCCCCCGAAGGGGCCTTGTCATGCGTTTTCTTGTGAGCCACCATGCTTCCAACTCGAAGTGTCTTATGACAGACATCACATGTCGCTAAATGGTGCTGCTTCCATTCTGTCTTGAGATGGAACTTGTCGCCACATCCAAGACAGGCGTGCTCCGGGGGAAAGTGCTTTTTACAGTGCTGTTGAATAGTGTTCGGCTTTGCCGTTGAAAACATACAGTAGGAACATTCATAACCAGTTGAGGAATGACCCGTGTAAGCAATCCCGGCCCACTTGGACACCGGTCGTTCTGCCGCCTCCAGCTGTGGAGACGGCAGTTTCGAACCGGCGCAAGTGCCACGCGCACTGCAAGTAGTTCCTTCTGGTTGGGGGTGGTAGACAATGTGATCGTCCGTGGACTTCCGCACACCATCGTTATCGCCGGCGCGAAGGTGGAGAGTAGGTGCGCCACCGGAGACCATGTCCTCGGCACGGCGCTCTTGGCGGCGCAGAAGCGTGGACCATGCTGTTGCGCCGGCTCCGGCGCCAGGAGGAATGAAAATGTCGGACGCACCGATCCAGGTGCGAGTGGAAAGAGGGGTGGTGTAGGGGGAAGTCATTGTGTAACGCAAAAAGCTCGTAAATTAATATGAACAATAGCCATTACAACCCAATCAAATTTTACCACCGGCTTACATAAAGGGGTTACAGCTTGTTTTTTTTTATTAATACATCTTGTGGGATAGCCGTGCTTGCGGAGGAACGCTTAGATGTGCTTGATGACTGCCTTCTTCTTGCCGCCACCGCCGTGGCGCCACGTGAGGCGGTCAGATCGCCTGTGACGGTGGTCAATGACAGCATTGTTCTTCACCAATCCTCTCCGCCGTCCACAGTAGGATAACCTCATAGGAATACTATCCACTCCCTCGTCGAAGAAGTCTCTGAGCCAGGCGTCCATCAACTTTTCGTCATGGCACCTGACCCATGGCTCCTTAGGGTGGGTCGCCGGGTTTCTCGCCGGCAGCGACTGGCCGTGCTCCCATTGAATTACGCGGAACCGCGCTGTTACGCGACGCGGGAAGGACTTGTTGCGCTGCGCAGTGAGGTCAGCCTCGGTCCGCAGGCGGCGGCGGCGTAGCCCTCGAAGATTCATCGGGCGCCTTAGCACGGCAGCCGCACAGCCCGGTGCCGCCTCAACACCCGGGAACTCCCGCTCGAGCATAGCGCGCCACGCAGAGCAGACGGCGCCGCGCAGCACAGGCGACCCCACACAGGAGAGTGCTCCCAGCTCAATCGGGAGGAGTCCACCTAGGATGAGTGGGAGGATGGCGTCTCGTGGAAGTCGGTCGAGGGCGACAGTCTGGTTGGTGCCGTTATTAGAGAAGGGCATTGTGATTGTTGAAGAGGACGCTTGGTCGTTAATTGTAATCTAACAATTGGATCGAACTATCCAATCAAATTTTACCAACGGCTTACATAAAGGGGTTACATCTTGTTTTTTTATTGGTCCAACTGAATCAGCTATTTATTAGCTACAAGTTGGGTCTTGAGAATACAGACATGGCATCGCGGCCAGTCGACTTGTCAAACCACTCTTGCGCTTTGATGGTAGTAGTTTGCTGCGGAGCAAGGAGGTGCGGTAACGGCATGCTGTGCCTACACCCATGCTCAGCGCAGACAACGGCCTTCCAAATGTCGCAGTCGCGCGAGCCCCCCGCTGGCTTGGTGTACCACACCGTGGGCCTGACGAATTGCGCGGTGTCGGGCTGATTGGTCTGCTGAGGACATGGCTTTGTAGTCGAGAAGCGCAAATACCACGCGAACAAGAGCGCAGCAAACCGACAGAGCCACATCACCATCATCTCCAGTAGCCGCCACTGGGCCGCCTGTGCCATCGCCCACACCAGGATGTATGTAGGTGTGACGGTGTGAGTGATTACGGTGCCCTGTATAGCTCCCATCGTCTCGTGCACGCCCAACAGGAAGAGCAGCGCTGCCCACATACGCCACCAGCACAAGGTTCTCTTTACGAGGATTAAGGAAGACATGAAAACGACACCATCCATGCCGTTGGCTGCTCCGACTGCGCAGACTGCTGTTAACTCTGAGATGATCATGCCGTTATTAGAGAAGGCCATTGTGATTGTTGTTGAAAAGGACGCTTGGTCGTTAATTGTAATCTAACAATTGGGGCGAACTATCCAATCAAATTTTACCAACGGCTTACATAAAGGGGTTACAGCTTGTTTTTTTTATTGATATATCATACATGTTAATAGATGAGTGATTGTGAGTGCGATGTGAAGGCTTAATTACTTGCTGGTGAAAGTCCCGGTGATATCATCATCGTCCTCATCGGGAACCTTCACCTGGGTAAGAGTGCCGATAGAGTTGGCGACAATGTCCTCGTCACTGGCATCCTCGTTGGCCTCCCACCACTCGGACGACACGGCAATGTAGGCTCCATCCACATTCGCAACTACAGCCTCGATGCCGGCAGGGGTAGTGTAGTTCCACATCTCGGCATCCTCCTCATCCTCGTCATCAGAATCGGAGAACACGTCGGGCGCGACCGCATCCGTAGATGTGGGGCCGACCAGAGTAGGAGTAGGAGTGGGAGTAGGCGCCGGAGTAGGCGCCGGAGTAGACGCCTCCCACTCAGCGAGCAGGACAGCCTTCTCCGCATCAGCAGTAGCCTTAAACGGCGCCTGTCCCTCCTCACCGATCTCGGCCCACTTCTTGCCACCGACCTTGCCAACCGCTCCAATAGAAACGCTGCCAGTCTTGGTGAGAATGCCCTTCTCAATCTGCTCAGCAGTCACGCCCATCGCCATAAGAGCGTCATGGTCATCGAGAGCGGCATTGATCTCGGCCACGATAGTAGGGCGATTATCGGCCATGAAGACGAAGAAGGCTGTGCGCCCACGGGGCTTCTTAGGCTTGTCGACCTTGGCCTTCTTGGCAGACTTCTCCTTGGGAACCTTAGGAGCCTTAGCAGCCTTGGGCTTCTTGGTGGCGACCATGGTGCTCTTCGCACCTGGGCACACGTCAGTTCCCTTGCGAAGACCACAGTCGGCCACCTCGTAAGTCCCAGCCTCCTGCTCCGCCCTAATCTCAGCGCGAATGGACTCGTCGTTCCAGTAAAC
>Ga0209662_1000642_pt1 | contig 17969 bp, 16 predicted proteins | sample SaaInlV_150m_DNA_4_FD_184662 | JGI IMG/M metagenome (GOLD analysis project Ga0209662, IMG submission 184662) | Marine microbial communities from expanding oxygen minimum zones in the Saanich Inlet - SI072_LV_150m_DNA (SPAdes) (version 2) | ecosystem: Environmental > Aquatic > Marine > Intertidal...
AGAAAATAAATAATGCCAAAGAAATGAATAAATTTAATGAGACAATTTTACCAGATAATAATGAAGAGGATATAACATATACTGATATTAATACAGAAGAAGCCGAAAGTTTTTTTGATATGTAATAGTAATGAATGAATGTATATTAAATTCATTTTATGTATATTTTATTGTGATGATTTTGATATATTTAATAAAACCTGATTTTTTATTTTATTATGAAGAGGATAAGTGTTTATTTAAAAATTTTGGTTGTGGTAAAAATAAATCGGTAATTAATATTCAAATATTATCTATAGTTTTATCAATTTTAATTTATTTTACAACCAGAATATTAATTACAATTAATTAAATTTTGTGTTTTTAAAATATAAAAATAATAAACATAAAATTAATGGATGTATTAAATACAAATTTCGAAATGTCTATAAAAATAGTAGATAATCTAAAAAAAACACCAACAGATAATGAATTACTTGATATATATAAATATTTTAAACAATCAAAAATTGGTGATAATAATGTGGATCAACCATCAATGTTTAATTTTAAAAGTACTGCTAAATGGAAAGCATGGGAATCTGTAAAAGGAATGCAAAAAAATATTGCAATGCAAAATTATATAAATTTATCAATGTCGTTATTTCAAAAATATGGATCATAGATTTAAAGATATCTATTTAAAGATATATATTTAAATGGATCATCAAGATTGGAAACCAGTAATATTACATAATCCAAAAAAAAAACCTATAGTTGAGAAAAATAAAGTTGTAAAAACCAACTTGAATAGTAATTCGATGATGGATGTTAATATGAAAAAGATAGAAGATAATGAAGATATGAAAGTAGAGTATGTATCAAAATCAGTAAGTAAACAAATTCAACAAGCACGATTAGAACAAAAGATGACGCAACAGGATTTAGCTAATAGATTATGTGTAAAAAAGAATATTATAAATGAATTGGAATCAGGTAAAATGTTGAAAAACAATAAATTTATAAGTAAAGTTAAAAGTGTTTTAAATATTAAAAAATCTATTTAAAAATATATTGAATTAAATTTTTACATACATAATATATGAGTATCTATAATCATGATAGAACGAATAAAATTAAAAACATGTTAGAAGGAAATAACTTAAAATCATTAATTGATCTTGAAAGTAATGAAACAGAAGCATTTATTAATATTAAAAAAGAACATGATACAAGAGATGTATTAAATAAAAAAGTATTAGATTTTGGAGATGTAATTAATAAAATAGGTGGTAAACTAGTATATGTTAAGAGTGGTACAACCGGTCATACGTTTAGAGGATTTAATCCAGATAATGCGAATGATACAAATTTTGCAGTTAAAATAGTAGCTTATCCAAAACGTGAAAATTATGGAGATTTAAATGATATAAGAAGGCCTGAAAATGCAGAATTGATGATGTTAAAGGTATTAAGTTATTTTGTAATAAATAATCAATCACCACATTTAGTTCTACCAATCGGTACATTTAATACAAGTATAAGGCCATTTTTATCATTAGGGAAGAATGGTATAGTTGATAATAAAAAATATGCACAATTTATTAAGAGATATAAAAAAGGTGATTTACATAATGAAGTGTCTGTTTTGATTAGTGAATGGGCAGATGGTGGTGATTTATTAGAATATATAAGGGATAATTATAAAACAGTTACATTAAGAGAGTGGAGAGTGATATTATTTCAAATAATATCAGCATTAGTAGTAATTCAAGAAAAATATCCCGGTTTTAGACATAATGATTTGAAAGCAAATAATATATTAATTCAGAAGATAGAAAGTAGAAATAAGAATAATAAATTTAAATATAAAATTAATAATGAGGTTTATATTTTACCGAATATTGGTATTCAAATAAAATTATGGGATTTTGATTTTGCATGTATTGATGGTATTGTAGATAATACAAAAGTTAATGCAGAATGGACTGATAAAATAAATATTAATTGTAAGAAGAACAGGTATTATGATATCCATTATTTTTTAAATACTCTAGTAAGAAAGGGTTTTTTTCCAGAATTTTGGGATACTCCTGAAATTAGTAAACAAGTTAAAGATTTTTTTAAAAGAATTGTTCCAGAAGAATATAGAACAGGACCTAAAATTGCAGAAAGAGGACGATTATTAGTCGATGATGAATATATTACACCAGATCAAATTTTAAAAAATGATCCATTTTTTGATCGATTACGACCAAAAAATAATTAAAATAATTTGTTATTTATTTTAATTATTTAATATTTTAAATAAATCATTATAATCATCTACATCGAATAAACTAATATTTTTAGCATTACCATTCTTATCTACATCAATTATGGCCCATAAGCCATCCCAGTCATATTTATAATTTTTTAAAATTTGTACAAAAGCAACTTCAATTTTCCCAATATCTAAATTTTTATTATTTAATTTTTTATTTTTATTTTTAATATCATTTAAATTCATATTCCATAAATCTGACTTTTTTGCATAATAAACAATATATTTATTTCTTAATGTTGCAATTTTTTTAAAAATTTCAATCATTGAATTTTTCTTATTGTAATAATTTATCATTTTATTTAAATCATATGCATTGCAATTATTTTCAATACATAAATCTTCTATTTTATTATATATTTTCATTAAATCTTTATATGTAATATTATTATTGGCTAATTCTTTAATATTATTCTCATTAAATAAAATTTTTGCATCATCTAATAACTTTTTATAATTATGAGGTAAATTTACAAATTTTTTAGTCATTTAATTTAATAAAAGAAAATAAAAATTAATTAAAAAAGCAATACTTCATTTTCCTTATTAATATTTTTAGAATATAAAATACTATAATCTTTATGCAATGTATCCTTAACTAACTGAATATCTAAATCTGGTAATATCGGGATACCCTGCCAATATTTGGTTTTGTATAACAAATCTATTTGAAAATCATGTGGATATAAATGTATTAATGGTGATTTATTATCATTCATTAACTCTTTCACTTCATTCGGTACTAAATAATCTGATTGTGTTGGTAGGACACATAATAGTTGCTCAATAGGCTTTAATGGCTCACCTAACTTAAACTTTATATTATCTAAATTAAATCTTTTAAAATTATCTGCTAAATCACTCATAAATGGCGCATGTTCATATGGATAATACCATCCCCATGATGGACATTTATTAAAATAGTAATTTGCTACCCATAATAAACCTTCTAAATATTTATATGATGCAAATTTAACTAATTCTTTTTGATTTATATCTGTATGATAATATTTTTTATAATATCGAAATTTATAATCATCTACATCACCCTTTCCTAATTCTATATCATCTTTTACCTTAAATTGTAAGTTCTCTATTTTATATTTCTCTATTTCATATTTATCTTTACTATCACATTTTCTAAAATATTTTTTTGCATTATTCATATTCATAAAAAATTCTTCCTCAAATGATGCTAAATATTCTACAAACATCTGTAAAAATACTACATTATATGATATATCATTTGTTTCATTAATTGAAATTAAATAATCATCCATATTATCATATGTATTTGCATATGCTTGTAATAACAAATCTAATCCATTATTGCACTTTTTATCATAACATTTAATATCAATCGATGGAATATGAGGCAAAAAATCATTACCTAAAAAATAACATATAAATATAAAATCACGTATTATTCGTTCATTATCCAGTTTACGTTCAATAAATTCATCATATAATATATCATTTAATTCCTCTATAATACATTCCTTTAAAACATCTATACTTACATAATTTAATACATTTAAATTTGTTTTCTCTTTTTCTGTACCCATTTCTTGGGCCTCTCTTAGTAAATGGATATTATCCTTATTAGATGCCAAAGCTAAAAAAATTAAATCTGCATCTAATCCATAAATTACATAATTATATTTATTATCACAATCTCTAATATGTTGTAATAATTTATGTTCTCCTTCACTTGGAGTATTTGCTGTAGAAAAATAAATTTTAGCTTTATATTTACTCGTTTTACAAAAATCAATAATTCTATTTGTTAATAACTGCATGAATTCTGTACCAGGCGTTATTGCTGAATTATTCCAATATGTTGTTATTTCCTTATTATGCTTATTTTTAATCTTATCAAATAAATCTCTATCATTTACTGATTTATATCTTCTCTGCCTTTGCTGTTTTATTTTTGCTGTTGGTGCAACACCATCAATTGCAATATATATTTCCTTACTAGGATCTACATACTCTATTATGTATTTTAAATATTCAATACATGCATTTATCATTTTTCTTTCTAATTCTGTATTATCTTTTAATTTTGGATTTTCTGCTAATATCTTGAAACATTGTGGATGTAATAAACAATTAGTATCAATTAACAATGAGTCAATATTATTTAATGTTAATTCATCTTTTTTAAATACAAACTTCTTATTTTTGTATTTTTTTAAAAACCATAAAAAGAATCCAGGAACTCCCATTTTATTTAAAATAGTATAGTTATGTTTAAATAACTTTATAAAATCAATTTTATTTGGTTAAAATGTATAAAAATAATATATTTATATATTATATAAAATGTCTGATATTTTCCTAAAAAATATGAAAAAAAATGGAAACGTATCCGATTTCCTTGATACAGAATCAGTTTCTACAGCATCTTTACCTCAATGGTTATCAGTAGTTGATGTTCCTCAAAAAGGAGGTAATGTAACTAATTTACAAGAAGTTTCTTCCGCAACAGATACAACTGAATTAGAAAGCAAATTAAGACAAATATTTAATGCAGCTGAAGAACAAACTGGTGGTAAAAGAAGAAAAAAAGCCGCCACAAAAGTTGATGTAACAGAAGATGGTACAAAGAAAAAAGGATCTAAGAAAAGAAAATCTTCTAAAAAATCTTCCAAAAAATCTTCCAAAAAATCTTCCAAAAAATCTTCCAAATCTAAAGCAAAAAAAGGATCAAAGAAAGGATCAAAGAAAGGATCAAAGAAATTAATTGGTGGTAAAAGAAAGAAAGCTTCTAAAAAGGTATCCAAGAAAGCTTCTAAAAAGGTATCCAAGAAATCCTCCAAAAAAGCTACTAGAGCCAAAAAAGCTTCTAAGAAATCATCTAAGAAATCTTCTAAGAAATCTTCTAAGAAGGCAAGTAAAAAAGTTAGTAGAGCCAAAAAATCTTCCAAAAAAGCATCCAAAAAATCTTCTAAAAAAGTAAGTAAAAAATCTTCTAAAAAAGCTACTAGAGCCAAAAAGGCATCTAAGAAATCATCTAAAAAGGCATCTAAGAAATCATCTAAAAAGGCATCTAAGAAATCTAGCGGTAGCAAAAAGGCAAGTAAAAAATCTAGCAAAAAGGCAAGTAAAAAATCTAGTAAGAAGGCAAGTAAAAAATCTAGTAAGAAGGCAAGTAAAAAATCTAGCAAAAAGGCTAAAAGATCTGCTCCTGCACATGCCGCACTAATGGTAGAAGTAATTAAAATGATTGTTGTTAAAGACAGTATTAATTATCCTGCTGCTATGAAAAAATTAGGTACATATATTGAAAAGGCAATTGGTAAACCTTATGAAAAGGGGGGAGATATCACATACATTGATGCATTAAAGAAAACAAAAACAATGTTAAACAAATAAATTATTTAATAATATTACAATATTTTATTATTAAATAAGTTCACTAATAAAATACGGTATTAAATATAATACTGCATTAAAATTCATAAGTGATAATATAAAAGTTATAGATATTACTATTTTATTTATAGTTTTATTAACTCCATAATATGACCTGTATAGTAAATAAATAACTAGTAACCATATGATATCTTTTCCAAAAGAACATATTTTTGATTCATATTCAGAAGTTCTTATAGGGTGATAAAAATAATTATTGCTATTATTTAATATATAAAATTCCAATGGATGATTGATTGAAATTGATGTTTCAAAAACATGGAACATGTATAATATATATAATATGAGTAGTACCATTATTATATTTAATGTATAAATAATAAATATATATAAAAATAAATACTTATTAATTATTAAATGGAACAAATAAGTATTAATTATGGTTGCAATCATTATAAAAGAAACTGTAAATTAGTTACAAAATGTTGTGATAAAGTATTTCCTTGTCGATTGTGTCATGATGAATTTTTTGAAATGCAAAAGAATTCTCATCAACTTGATCGCCATACTATTGAAGAAATTATATGTACAAATTGTGAGGAAAAACAACCAGTCAGTAACAAATGTACAAAATGTAATATTCAATTTGGTGCATATTTTTGTAAAATATGTAATCTCTTTGACGACGATACATCTAAAGAACAATTTCATTGTGATAAATGTGGAATATGTAGAGTTGGGGGAGAAGATAATTATTATCACTGTATTACATGTAACTCCTGTATTCGAACCGTTTTAAAAAATAACCATGTATGTATTGAAAATAGTTTTCATAATGCGTGTCCAATATGCTGTGAATTAATATTTAATTCTGTTAAGAAAGTTACTATGTTAAAGTGTGGCCATACTATACACGTTGATTGTTTTCAAGAGTTATTAAAAGAAGGTACATTTAGTAGCATTAGGTGTCCCTTTTGTAGCAAATCAAGTTTTGATTGTCAATCAATATTTAGTCATTTAGAAAATGAAATAAATAATACTCCCATGCCTGAAGATTTAAATTTTAATGTTAAAATTTTATGCAATGATTGTTTAAAAGAAACTGAAACAAAATTTCATATTATAGGACATAAATGTCAAGAATGCGAATCATTTAATACAAAAAGATCCGACTAATAATATTTATTAACTTAATATATTAAATTCATTATCATTTAATATTTCTAATACTTGTGGTTTTGATAATTCCTTGATTTTATCATTGTTTTTAAAATTATCAAATCCCATCGACGCCCCTACATCTACTCGCCATACTCCTCTATTAATACCATCTTTATTATCTCTACATGTAACATTAATACCTGATTTATTTTTAGTAAAAACTTGTGGTGTATGACCTACAACCATATTATTACAATTATATAAATCCAATGTATCCGCTAGATATTCTTCACATGTTTCATCAGATAGTGCAATATTAGGTGGTAAATTGCCTAATACTCTTGGCCAAAATGGAGATATATTATAATTAAGTAAAATATCTCCAACATTTCCAATTCCTGCCAGTTTATGATCATTATTAATAATACCTAATAACCATTTTCTTACAAGAATATTAAGATCATTAACTTTAAATTTTTTTGCTAATTCTGGCATAATAGTTGCATGAACAAATAGATTACTTCCAATAATTAAAGCAGTTTGTCTAGTACATGCCATAAATTTAGCATATTTATTACCACGTTTGAATAAATATTTTCTAGCTTCTTTACCAGATTTAAATTTTTCACTTGTTTCAGGATTTATTTCATTTTCAAATTGTTTTAATCCTTCATATGATACATAATTTAATTGTCCATCAACATTCATAATTTCATGATTACCTAATAATGAATATACAGCTCCACCCTTTTTAAGAGCTTTTTTATGTAGTTCTGTAAAAAATTCTAGAATTTTTATATCAGAACCTTCATCATGTGGTGTTGCTAGAGGATTATCACATTTCATACCAATATCTGGACGACATCTATCAACTTGATCACCAATTTGAACAATTGCTGTATCAGGTGGTTCTGCTATCCAGTTTAAATCATCATCTATAACTTTTGCTAATTTTAAACAGTTAAGAGTTAAATTATAATCACCATGTAAATCTCCTAAACAAATAATTCTTTTTGCTACTGGTAGAATATGAGGTAATTTTTCATAATCTTTACAATATTCTGAAAATTCCGATTCATCATATAAAGGATCTATTTTATCATCTTGAATTGTATTTATATCATCTGATACATCATTAGGACTAACAACTCCACCGGATTGATGATTTTTTTCAACTAAATTGTAAATTTTATTTAAACCTAATTCTTCTATTTGTGCTTTGAATATTATAGGATATTTCATATAATATTTAAAGATATTTAATTTTCATTATCATTGTTTTCATAATTTATACCAAAAATATAATTATAAGATTCTATATTATTATTATCATAATCACTTAATAATTTGTTTGAACTTGTTCCTATATTTTTATATTTATCACTATTTGAACCTTCAAATTTAAAACCATTCTTTAAAGGTTTTATAGGATAATAATATTTCTTTTCGTAATAACTATTTGCAGATTCATCATAGGGGCTATCATAAATATTATATACCCTATTACCTAGTTTTTTAGTAGTATTAATTGTAGATGTATCATAATTTGTAAACTTCTCTATAGTATTATTTTCCAAAGACATGACTGTGTCTTTACTATCGTCGAGTTCAGTTTCATTATCCATGTCACATTTACATTTTAAACCGTTTTCTGGAAAATTTAAACTAAAATTTTCGATATTTTTATTCATTAAAAAATATATTAATAAAATAACAACTCCTACTAAATATAATTTATCCATATATATATTTAGATAAATTACTTAAGATATAATAAAAATAAATTATAAGTTATTGAAGTTATATAATCCATTTTGAGAAAATGGTAGAATTAAATCATCTGTGTCTATTTTATAATCGTCATTTTTATTACTTTCACATGATGTACATCTGGAGGGTTCTTCATTTAATCCTCTTGTACTTTTTACATTTGATTTTTTTGGTTCAGCTTTTTTTGTTTTAACTATTTGACTTTTTACTGGAGTTTCGATATTTTCAACATCTTGTAAGTTTGCTAACTTATCATTATCTATTGGACCAGGTACACCGGCTTCGTTTTGAACTACTATTGGTTCTTTTCTTAACTCTTCTTCGACATTTACAATTTCAGTTTGTAAATTAGAATCCTCTGAAATTAAATCTTGAATAACTTCATCTGATTGTAAAGTATCTAATTCACTATTTATAACAGCATTAATTATTTGATTTTCATTTACTAATGCACTTTTTAATAAATTCCTTTTCTTATTATCACCTTTTGATAATTCTTCATCCATCATAATTCTATGCCCATTTCTATTTCTATTTCTATTTCTATTTCTATTTCTATTTCCATTTCCATTAATATGAATAACATGTTCGGAATCGTCAATTAAATATTGTTCTTGTTCTAATTCTTGTGATGATTGCATTATTAATACTAATGCTATTGTTGCAATTAATGCAATTGACTGATTTTTTGATGATGTATATGCTATTAAAAATATTATAAACATTCTAAAAAATGGATTTGTAAATAAATTTGCAAAATTCTCTGGTAATCTTGGTGCCGCTAATCCGCCATATAAAACTAAAAATACTGCTAACGTAGTAGATACATATTGGTTTTCTAACAAATTGTTCATGCTATATATATATATTTATATTTTAAAAACTAAATAAATAATTGAATAATTAATATTTAAAGTATAAACATTTTATTTATTATAAATGGATTCAATCATATGCAATCAAGGATATATTATAAAAAAAGACCAAATATCAGATATAATATTAAATGAAGTAAAAAAAGATTTGAAAGTAAAGCCATTCATTCAAGGAGCTCGGGCTAAAAATGCGAAAAGTTTCAAAATATATCAAGAGAATGATGATAAATTATGTATTCCAAAATTTTATGGATATCAAAAATTCGGTAAACCAAAAAAAGATGGATTTCTAAATGGATTAAATATTAAATTAAAATTTACTGGATCATTGCATGATTATCAAAAGGATGTTATAAAAACAGTTATTCCTAAAATTAAAAATCAGGAGGGTGGTACAATTAGTTTACCTCCAGGTAGAGGTAAAACTGTTATTGCATGTAAATTAATAAGTGATTTAAAAAAAAAAACATTAGTAGTTGTTCATAAAACATTCTTATTAAATCAATGGAAAAATCGTATTGAGCAATTTCTACCGAAAGCACGTGTTGGAATTGTTCAAGGAGCAAAAATGGACGTTGAAGATAAAGATATTATAATTGGAATGTTACAAAGTTTAAGTTTAAAAGATGATTATCCGGATGATTTATTTGATGATATTGGAACAATTATTTTTGATGAATGTCATCATTTAAGTGCTGAAAAGTTTTCTCAAATATTACAAAAAATTAGTGTACCATATATGATTGGATTATCAGGTACACCAAATAGAGCAGATAAATTAGATTTTGTTTTAGAATATTATATTGGAAATATGTTATATTATGAAAAACCACAAATTAATCAAGAGATAATAGTGAATATTTATAAGTATACTATGAAACATGATAAATTTACAATGGTTTTTAATAAATATACAAAAGAAGCACAAGTATCCACAATGATTACAAATTTAGTAGAATTAGTTGAACGTAATGAATTTATTGTTGGATTGATAAAACAATGCAGAGAAGATCCATCTAGAAAACTATTAATTTTAAGTGATCGCCTTGATCACTTAACTTTTATGAAAAATAAAATAGATCTACTCGACTGTGGTACAACAAGTAAATATATTGGTGGTATGAAACAGGCAAAATTAGATATCGCAGAAGAAGCAGATATTATATTTTCAACTTATAGTATGAGTTCAGAAGCATTAGATATTAGTTCATTGAATACAATAATATTAGCAACATCTCGAAGAAATGTTGAACAATCAGTTGGTAGAATTTTAAGAAATCAAAAAGGAAATTATTTAGCTCAACCATTAGTAATTGATGTTGTAGATAGTCTTAAAACATTTACAAATCAAGGATATACTAGAAAGACATATTATAAAAAAATTACAAATTCTGATAACATAGTTACTTTTAATTACAAAGAAGGTGAAATTATAGAAGAACCTAGAAAAGAACGTAAACAAATTGCTGAAAAACAAACTAAAGAAGTATCTAAATTTATTGATTCAGATGACGAAGATGACGAAGATGGTTCTTTATTTATTGATTCAGATTAATATATATTAACATCTTTTTTTATACCGACTAATCAGTATAAAAAAATTGAAAAATATATTTGTTAGTTTAACTATTTATATATAGTATTATTACAAATATCATGTCTTTAAAAACCATGAATAGTAAAACGACGGGAAATGGACTCGATCCCAATCAGCCTAGGTTGAATCAAGAGTTAACGCAAGGGACTGATCTCGATCCCGAACAGCTTAGGCTGAAGCAAGAGACTAACAACGATCAAAAACAATCAGACCAGACGAGACAGCAATTAATGGTATTGAATGCTTTTAATTCAATGCCTCCGAAGAATGAATATGGTAAATTAGATGAAGCATTTTATCAGGCAATTGAAAATCCAAAAAATGACAATGTCATTGTTCCATATTTGACGAATTTATTCGATAAATTCCAATCACCAGAAGACATTATTGCATATTTACACACGCAATTACAAGTGCAAAGCAGTAATCCATTTCCAGTTAATATTAATAGTGACGGTATTATTAAACAGGATAAAGTTGATTCTATTATTAGAAATATTATACTTTCCAGAATGGAACTTACAGATGATAAATTTACTTCACTTTTTGTACCTGACCCCTTCAATATAAATTATTTAATAGGAGGGGTAGATAATAAAGATAAGAAATTCTTAAAATGGAAGAAGGACTTCCAAATTAAAACAGGTGAATTAGTACAAGTAAAATTTACTGTAGGCAATTTAATCAAGCATATGGGTTCAATTGATTCTTTTCTTGACGATTTAAAAAACCTAAAAGGAGAAGAAATTTCAAGCGACGATATTCGTCTACGTCTTCGAAAAATCAATATTTGTCATTCATATGATCTAATATATTTAGTTATGAAAATGATGGTATCTATCAGACCTAAATATTTCCCACAGTTTAAGACCCTTATTTATGAGATGATGATAGGTCTATTATGGTCAGAAAACCTTAATGACAAGTATAAGCCTCTTTATACTTATATCATTGAAAAATTGAATTCAATGATCACAATTACTCCAGAAGAAATTGCAATTAATTATCCTCTAGGTATTATTAATCCAATTATTTCAAAATCTCTTCAAAGTAAAGGAAGTGATGTTGTTCTTCTTAATTGTCAATTAGTTATGATTGAAGAAATTCTTAGGCTACTTGATTCATTTACAGGTTCAATTGAGTCTAACAATTTTACTTTTAAGAAAGTTATAGCAATTACTGCAGGACTTGCTACTGGCAAGTCAACAATTACTAGTTTAATTACTGCAATTATTTTGCAGAAATTCAATGATAGAATGGTCAAAGACTGGGTTTGCACAGACAAACCTGTGGTCAAAGACTGGGTTTGCACAGACAAACCTGTGGTCAAAGACTGGGTTTGCACAGACAAACCTGTGGTCAAAGACTGGGTTTGCACAGACAAACCTGTGGTCAATGCAGAAACAAATAAACGAGGTATTGCAATTTTTACAATTCCCTCAGCTAGATCCGCTGCTGAATTTGCAGTTCATTCTCAGGGAAAAGCATCTACATATATCATTGCAAATGGGGTAATTATTCCATTGCATTGGTCTTGTCCTACAATAAATACTGGGAACCGGAAACGTCCTATTAAAGTTGATCATTGGGCTGATGCTGAAACATCAAATGGTCTAGATACTACTAAACCTCTTTGGGAACAAATGAAACAAATACTTCAATATTCTGGAGGAGTACATCATAAGAGAAAAAAGTATTTACCGCCCACAATTATTTTTGCTGATCCTAAATCAACTGCAGTATTGCTGAGTCAAGCAGATATATGGAAAGAAACGTTTGGTTATAGTTTTCTAAGTATTACTGACGAGATTGCAGCAACAGGAGATATTGAATTAGAGAAGAATCCTTATATGGATTCTATGGCAGACATTATTGGAAATTTTCCTCATCATGGAATGATTATTTCAGCATCTCTTACTGAGAGACAACTCCGCCAATCTACTTTATTTGAAAATTATGAAATGAGGTTTGTTTCTGGTGGTCAATCATGTAATTCATGGACACAGATGTTTAGCCATAATAATGAAAGTTTACACCCACTTGAAGGAATTAAATCATCTTGTGATTATAGTAGATTTTTTAGTGACTTAAGTTCTACATCTCTACGATGCTTCCCCCCACTAGTTGTTGCACATCTTAAAAGTATTTATGAAGAGGTATCAGGAGAACAATATGATGTTTTGTCATACGATGATATATCTAGTCCTGCGAAATATTTAGACAGTACCAAGGGTTTCCTCCAGACTATTATGGGTCTTCCAGAAGATCAACTTCTAGAAATTTGCAGTACTAAAGTAGATGTACCGATACCAATACTCCGTCATAATGGATCAACTATGACTGTTACAACAACAAATCCAAATGGTCATATTCTTCGTTTGCTTAAGAGTAATAACGAAGTCCCTACACCTAAAAAAGTCGAACATCTTTTCATATCGTATGAAAATGAAATAAAGAAAAAAATTGTTTCATTAGAACAAGACAGAGGGGAGATGTCTAATTCAGGTGAACGTGATCAACAATTAGGATCTTCTACTGATATTAAGGCCACAATTGTAGATCTTAAACAGCAGTTAAAGGAAAAGTATAATTGGTCTGTTATATTCTCGACATCATTTGGATCCACAAATGTTTCACGTACTTGGTTAGATACGTATGGACACATTGATAAAAAAGTATTTGCACTACTTTTATCTGGATTAGATCTTGATTTCAATGATAATTATCTGGATAATGCAATTACTCTAGTAAAACCAACCCCAAAATGTGTTATTGTTTCTCCTGACCAGATGTATGGACGTAATATTCGTACATGTCAACGTGTAATAATTTTTGGAACAGGTATTGGACGTGAAACCAGAGATCAAGCAGCTGCACGTGCTGGACGTGATAAAACAATGGATACCGCCATTGTATCACTTTGTATTGAACCTAGTATCTTGATTTGCCATGGACCTACTGCTAAGAGATCAATTGATACATTACAAGCAGTTGTAGATAAACACAAAATAACTACTAAGATATCATCTAATACATCGCATGTTGCGCGTATTACATCTCCAGTAATTGAAAAGCGTATACTAACATCTGTTGCACGTAATACATCTCAAGCAGTTGAAGAGCGTATACTAGCATCTGTTGCACGTAATACATCTCAAGTAGTTGAAGAGGTATCTGTTGTACCTAATACATTCTCTCAAAGTAAAATGTATGGGGGTGATGATGATATAGAACGTGTTCAAAAACAAACTGCTGAGAACCTTCCTTTAGGTCCAGGCGAATGGCAAGCAGATGTTGTTGAAGATATACTAGATGATGAAAGTAACTTAAAAGTGAATGATTCATCTGATAAGAAACTACCTGGTAAGAAACTACCTGGATCTCAAAGAAAAGCAGAACGGAGAAAGGCAGAACGGAGAGAAGCAGAAAAGAAGAAATCAGATGATTTACCTGGTGAAACCAAGAAGTGTTCATCTTTAAAAAGTATGAATAAGAATGCGCAAGAATTTGTACCTAGTTTGTTGAAGTAAAAAAGTCATTTGATGGGTTTATTAATAGCCACTTTTTACTTTATACATTAAATAATAAATTAAAATTTTTTAATTTATTATAAATAAAATAATCAAATCAAATTATTTGATTCAATAAATCACTAACATTTTCAAATAAGAAACATTTTTGTATTAACTCTGCAGGTGTAATTTCAAATTCTTGAAATTTATCCAATTTATTTATAGCTATATTGCAATCATAAAATTTATTAATTATATCTTTTGCCATATTCTTAGAACATTTTGTAAAGTTAATTTGAATATCTATTCTACCTGGACGAGTTAATGCTTTATCTAAAGTGTCTTTCTTATTTGTTGTCATAATAATAATTCTACCAGGTGTTTCTATTATACCATCAAGTATATTTAATAATCTAGATAAAGAATTTTTATTATCCTTAATTGATTTAATATTTTGTGGAAATATATTAGTTACAACTAGGTCATCATCAGAATCAGAATCATCCTTTTTAGAATCTTTGAGTGTAGAACCTTTCAGTTTAGCTTTTTTGGAACCTTCAAGTTTGGATTTAAGAAATTCATTTGCTTTTTTATTAGCATCATTTTTTTCTTTATCGACTAGATCTCGATCTTTAACAACATCACCCATACAGTCAATATCTTCAAAAATAAATAATCGTTGATCTAATGGTATATCCCATTGTCCTAAACTAGTTTTTGAAATTAAATTGTCTAAATGATCAAAATCAAATGAATCATGCAATTTAACATCAATTCCATGTATTCTATCTTTTCTATTTTTTTTAATATCAATGTACTTCAATAATGCTTTTATAAAACTAGTTTTACCACATCCTGGATCACCATATAATAGAATACCTAATGTATATGGAATTCCTCTTTCGTCATACCACTCTTTACCTTCTAAAAAATTATCAACTTTGTATAATAATTCATTTTTTTGATCAAAAAATAAATTATCAAAATTACGATTTGTTTTAAATTCATTTTTATTCACATCCAATTTCTTATCTGTGATATTATAACAACAAGTAAATAAAGTTTGCTTACTTAATATAGTACTATTCATATAATTAATATAATCATTTTTACATTCATTTAAAAAATCTTTTAATTGTTTTATTGTTAATTTATTAGAATATAATGTTAAACTAGATAAATCCTGATATACTTCACATCTTCCTCCTTCTATTTTTTTTTCTCTTTCACCTAATAATATCCATATATCTTTTTTAATTTCATATGATTGATTAATAATTGGCAAATAAAATAGATGTGTTGACGAATCATCATTTGTATAAACTACTTCTTTCTCTTCCTTTAAACTTGATATCCCATCTATATTATTTATATCAATATAATACAATATTCCTTTAAAACTATTAGTTAAACCTGTTTTTCTATGCTCTAAAAAAATAGAAGATTTATAAATTTTATTGCATTTAAATATATTTGTAATTATTTCCAATAAACTATTATAATCTATTAAACTAAATACTGATGATATCATTGTACATATTATTGTACCAATTAACAAATCAAATATTATATTACCAGTTTCAAAATTTTTCATTAACTGGTTTTTAATAGCAAATGAACCGCCGATATTATCCATATTATCCATATAATTATTATAATAGTATTCTTATAATTATAATAATATGTTATTTCAATTTTTATATAAAAAATAATTATTTCGATAATTCATAAAAATCACAAATACATCTTAATAATTGTAAATCAGTATCTACTCCATCATTTGTAATCATATATGCCTTACTTGCATACTCTAACATTTCAATTCGTTTTCGTTCATCTAATGGCATCTCCTTTAATACATGTATTATTGTTAACAATATATCATTATTACAATAACCTATCTCTTTTAGTTTCAATACTGTAGAAACAGCTTCTTTTAAAGACCCATCCAAACACATATTTATTAATAACGTAATTTGGATTTGAGGAGGTTTCTCACAAATCCTATAAACATTATCATAAGTTATCTTATTAAAACCAAAAAATGTTGACTCTAAACAATTTATCGCCAAACGTATATCACCTTGTGCTATAAACATAATCGCATTTAACCCCTTATCATCATATTCGATTTTTTCCTTCCCACAAATATAAATAAGTCTTTCCTTAATAACCTCATTTGATAATGAATTATATCTTATAATTAAACATCTTGTTTGAATACCCTCTACTAATTTATTATAATCATTACATGTTAAAACAAACTTTGTTGTCTTATCATAAATTTCCATCAAATTACATAACGTATTTTGCGCCTTTTTTGTAATATTATCAGCTTCGTCTAATATCACAAGTTTCGGTAAATTATTTTGCGTAGTTACTTTTTTTTTACAAAAATGAATTATAGAATTATTTATTGTTTCTAATCCTCTATTATCAGAAGCATTATATTCAATTACTGCTTCCTTAAAAGAAGATTCATATATTTGTCTCGCTAAACATAAAATTGTACTTGTTTTTCCTGTACCAGGATGACCTGTAATAATCATATTTGAAATTTCATGATTTGATAAAAATTTTTCCATTTTATGTCTGGTAATATCATCTAAAATTACTTCTGATAAAACACTTGGACGATACTTTTCAACCCATGGTAAATAAATTCTATTCGTCTTTACTTTTAAAAAATTAATTTTTTTTGTTTTTTGACTATCATTCTTACTATTAGATAAATTAAAATTTAATATTTCCATTTAATATAGTATAATGAAATTCCTTTATATACAATTGAAATTTCAATTTATATATAACATCAATTTATATATTATGCCAATTTTGATTTAATATCAATATTGACTTTACCAAAAATAAATTTCAAATTATCATTTGTTAAAAAACCATTTTTTTTACAAATTTTTATTATATGTTTCAATATTTTATCTATTTGTGGATAATCACATTTATATTCATCATAATCATTTAAAAATTCAATTAATCCGTATTTTAATGTATTGAATTTTACTACTTTTTTATAGATACAACTCGATAATAATAACATTGCATTATCAAAATCATCTTCATTTTCTAACATATATATAATCCAAAAATATATCAACTTATTGGATTTTATTGGTATCTTAATATTTTTAATATTCTCTAAAAATTCTTCCATATTACTATCATCTTTATAATCACTAATATTACTCTTAATATATGAATCGATCTGATCATCATTTAATATATTTTTATCTTCTGTTTTATCTTCTGTTTTATTTTCTGTTTTATTTTCTGTCTTATCTTCTAATAAATCATAAATCATAAATTTTACTTTTATATTTAACGATTTATTATTCAAATATAGATTAAAATAATCT
>Ga0209662_1000731_pt1 | contig 16491 bp, 16 predicted proteins | sample SaaInlV_150m_DNA_4_FD_184662 | JGI IMG/M metagenome (GOLD analysis project Ga0209662, IMG submission 184662) | Marine microbial communities from expanding oxygen minimum zones in the Saanich Inlet - SI072_LV_150m_DNA (SPAdes) (version 2) | ecosystem: Environmental > Aquatic > Marine > Intertidal...
AAAAAATCCAATATTATCGATATTGTGATTAACATTGCTTATTTAGGCGAGCAGATCAAAACCCATTTAGGTGATGGCTCAAATTTTGGTGTTCACATCACTTATAGTGACGAATCAAGTGGCGCATTAGAAACTGCAGGCGGCATCATCAAGGCCCTGCCAATCCTAGGCAACAAACCTTTTATTGTGATTAATTCTGACGTGCTTTGTGACTTTGATCTATCCAAGCTCACTCTACCCGTTGAGTCACTCGCACACTTGGTATTAATTAACAACCCCGCTCATAATCCAAATGGTGATTTTTCATTAGTCAATAACCACCAAATTACCAATATTCATGGGCAGTCTTACACATTTTCAGGCATTGGCATTTACCACCCAGACCTATTTAAATCGCATTTAGGCATTGAACAAAAATTACCACTCTACCCTTTACTCAAAGAGGCTATTGCCAATGGCCAACTGAGTGGCGAGCATTATGATGGCTATTGGCAAGATGTCGGCACGCCGGAAAGATTAGAATTGGCCAACAATTCTTAAATAAAAAGTAGATATGAATGTAAAATAGTTTTTGGTAGTGCTTAGGGTGCACCGACAATGAATGGTTATGAACTCCGCCAGGCCTGGAAGGGAGCAACGGTAATAACTTTTTCAGGTGTTGGCTGTTATTCTGGGTGCTACCACTTTATTCAAAATATTGAGTCAATTTAATGAGTGAACATTATCAAGTTTTAGCGCGTAAATACCGCCCTCACACCTTTAGTGAGATGGTCGGTCAAGTGCACACGGTTAAAACCTTGATTAACGCACTTGATGCTAATAATTTACATCATGGCTTTTTATTTACCGGTACGCGTGGTGTGGGTAAAACCACCATTGCTCGTATCTTTGCCAAATCAATCAATTGTGAAGCTGGCGTAAGTTCTACACCTTGTGGCAAGTGCCCTACTTGTATTGAAATTGACCAAGGTCAATCGGTTGATTTGATTGAGCTAGATGCTGCCTCACACACGGGTGTCGATAACATGCGCGATATTTTAGAAAACGCGCAATACATGCCGACTAAAAATCGCTACAAGATTTACCTGATTGACGAAGTACACATGCTCTCCAAAAGTAGTTTTAACGCGCTACTAAAAACTTTAGAAGAGCCGCCTGAACATATTAAGTTTTTACTAGCAACCACTGATCCACAAAAACTACCGGTTACTGTACTATCACGCTGTTTGCAGTTCACCTTGCAAAAACTCACGCACGAGGAAATCCTAGGTCAGCTGAAGTTTATCATGGACGCTGAAAACTTGAAATATGAGGATATTGCCCTTAGTCAAATTGCTAACTTTGGTAATGGCTCTATGCGTGATGCACTGAGCTTATTAGATCAATCTATCTCATACGGCAATGGCACGGTAATGGCCAAAGACATCAAGGCCATGCTTGGCCTAGTGCATCATGATGATATCCTTGCTCTTGCCACTCATTTATTTAACCAAGATGCTGAGGCAGTCATTAACTTTGTTAAGGATTTATCTCACAAAGGTGAAGATTTAACTCACGCACTTAAAGATTTAACCAGTCTTTTTCATCAAATATCAATTGCTCAAATCATTGACAATACGCAAATTTCTGATGAAATTAAAGCTTTGGCTACGCAAATTTCTAATCAAGATTTGCAGTTGTTTTATCACATGGCGATTAACGGCTCTAAAGACATGCTACTTGCCCCAAGCGAGCAAATTGGGTTTGAGATGACGCTGCTTAGAATGCTAGCATTTCATTCCAATACTGATAGTGCCGACACTACTAATACTGCTGAAAAAAAAACACCTAAATTAGCCCAACCCAGACTTCAGCCTAAAACCAAAGCAACACCCAAAACCAAACCACAAGCAGAACCCAAGCCAGAAGTCGTTAAAAAGGTAGAGCAAGACACGCCTAAACCCGCTTTAAAGATTAGCTCTCAACAACAATGGGAAGACCTTACCAAATCACTCAAGTTCAATACAGCGTCTCGTATGCTACTAAAAAACACCTTATTTGATAATATTGACAATCAAACTCTAGCGCTTAATTTGGACGATCAATTTGGCAGTTTGCTTACTGACAATATCCAGCGTGCAATCCAAAATGTATTGCAAGCAAATTTTGGCGAGATTGCGCTTAAAATTAACTTAAACAAACTGACGGCACAAACACTAGCACAAAAAGAAACACAGGCCAATAATGAGAAAATGGCCGCCATGCAAAAAACCTTCATGGAAGACGAAGGTGTACAAAAATTACAAAAAACCTTTAATGCAAAGGTTGATATCAACAGTATTCAGGAGATAGAAAATGTTTAAAGGTGGAATGGCTGGCATGATGCAAAAAGCCCAAAAAATGCAAGAAGACATGCAGAAAGCCCAAGAAGAAATCAAAAACTTAACTGCTACCGGCAAGGCCGCTGGTGGTGCAGTACAGGTCACTATTAATGGCGAGCATCAAGCCACTGACCTTCAAATTGACGAAGGTGTGATGGACGACAAAGACATGCTAGAAGATTTGATTCTTACTGCTATTAACGATGCTACCAAGCAAATATCCGATATATCAGCTGCCAAAATGAAAGGCGCGACTGGCGGTATGAAAATGCCTGGTGGCATGAACCTGCCTTTTTAGATAATTACTTATTATGATTGAAACACTCAACAAAGCTTTTTGCGCACTACCAGGTGTTGGTAGTAAAACTGCGCAACGCTTTGTTTATCATCTATTAGAGCGTAATCGTGACGGTGGATTTGAGCTCGCCAAAGCTTTAGTTGATGCCATGGAGCATGTTAAACATTGCTCGTCATGCCGTACACTGAGTGAAAAAACTATTTGTAATATTTGTGCCAACGATGTACGTGATAGTGCGCAACTGTGCGTTGTGGAAACCCCAACCGACATTCATGCGATTGAACAAAGCGGGGTTTACAAAGGCAAGTATTTTGTTCTGAGTGGCTACCTCTCTCCAATCGATGGCATTGGCGCTGCCGAGCTTGGGTTGGATGAGCTTGAACAAAAGCTTCGAGATCAAAAGGTTGAGGAAATTATCCTAGCGACGAACGCAACAGTAGAGGGTGAAGTAACTGCCCATTACATCAGTAACATGGCCAAACAATTTGACATTCAAATCACCCGTATTGCCCATGGAATACCAATTGGTGGCGAGCTAGAATACGCAGATATAAATACAATCGCTCATGCCCTATCAGGTCGTAAAAATTACACTTAGCCAATTTTCTATTCTCTGTGTTATTTTTCTTAAGATATGAATAACTATCTCTTCGAAAAATGCCTTGATAATAAAAATTTGGCGTTGTGTAATAAACTACTCAAATGTTTTAGAGAGTAATTCTATCTCATAACCATCCGGATCTTTTAAAAATCCCACAATCGTCGTACCTGCACTCATCGGCCCTGCCTCGCGGATTACCTCAGCGCCTTTTTCTTTTGCCATCTCAACTGCTTTATAGACATCTTCAACATTAATGGCAATATGACCAAAGCCTGTGCCGACTTCATAATTACCCTTACCCCAGTTGTAAGTAAGTTCGAGCGCTGGGTTTTCTGATTCTGGACCATAGCCTAAAAACGCCAAAGTGAATTCACCCTTAGGATATTCTTTTTGACGCAATAAACTCATGCCTAAAACTTCGGTATAAAACGCAATAGATTTATCCAAATCTCCCACTCTCAACATTGTGTGCAAAATCCTCATAATAACTCGCTATAATTCAAATACTTATTATTATAAACACCAAATGAATGACAGATACACTCACCCATTGGGACAAGGTTTATCAAACTAAAAATCACAATCAAGTTAGCTGGTATCAAGACCACTCCACTGTTTCACTTGATTGGATTTTGGCCAATACAAATAAAGATGATTCTGTAATTGATATAGGTTCTGGTGTGTCGGTATTAGCTGATAATCTACTAGATAAGGATTATGCCGATTTATCACTACTAGAGCTCTCACCTACTGCTATTCAAGTCATGCAAGAGCGTTTAGCTGTGCATTCTGACAAGGTTAGTTTTTATAATGAAAATATCCTAAATTTTCAATCCAACACTCAATTTGACTTATGGCATGATCGCGCGGTTTTTCACTTTTTAACCGATAAAAAAGACCAGCAAACCTACCTTAATAAGCTGGATCAATATTTAAAGCCTCAAGGTTATTTCCTGCTGGCAACTTTTGCCCCTACAGGCCCTAAAGAATGCTCAGATCTTAATATTGAGCAATACGACGCGAATAAAATCAAACATTTATTGGGTAATGACTTTAAATTAGTCAAAACTACCTCTGAAGTCCATCCTCATCCTAACGGAAACACACAAGACTTCAATTATTTTCTATTTCAAAAGCTTTAAAAATTTAGCAAATTTTTAATATCAACCCAATTTCCCACTAAAAATAGCCAAAAATCACCTGTAAACCAATGTTTTAGCCACTTTTATAAGCTAAATATTGAGATAAATAAAAAATTTCAGATTTTTTCAAAACGACGCTACAAGGCGACCTTGTCAGCACGTAATGTTTGTTTTTCACCCTTCTCATCAATAAAAATCAAAAATTCTTCGCCTGATTTGGTTGTGATATCTTGAGGTTGTATAGTTTGAGTTTTTTCATCAATAGTGACTTTAATTGACTGGCCACGCATAATTGCTAATTCATAAACACTGTGTGCCTCGCAAGAAATTCTTTGATAATTACTCATGACGCTTTAATCAATGATAATTTATCATCTCGGCTCATGGTTTTAATTTCGTATTCTCGCTTAGAGGCACTACTTCTGTCTTTGGATTTTTCTTGGTACACTAGCTCACAAGGGCCATTGGCTCGTGTGTATTTTGCACCGCCTTTAATCTCGCCATTGTGCTGGCGAATGCGCTGATCCAAATGATTGGTAATGCCACAATATAAGTTGTCATCTCGGCAACGTAACAAATACACTACCCAGTGTTCTGCTTTGGTCATTCGTTTTGATGTTTGTTTAGTTGCAAGCATTCTATCTTAAAACTGTTATAAACTAAGCATATGTTAAAACGATTAGCCTATCTATTATTATTGATAACCTTTAGCATTCAAGCTTCTGATATCGACAAAAGGGTTTTGATTGACGGTGAAGTGCTTTACACCGAAGAATGTCAAAAATGCCATGACAATAGCTTAGTGCCAATTAGTGATGGAACCTCACTGCAATCACTAGACGATATCAGGTGGCAGATATCTACTTGCGTAACGGCATTGGGTATTTTTTGGATGCCGAATGATGAAGAAGATGTAGCGCAGTACTTAAACCATGATTTCTTTCACTTTAAAATAACACCAAAACCCGATAGCTAAAGCATTTCATTTCGATACTTGCTGGATAATTTTATTGGTATAATTGCACAGTTTTATCCATCTTTATACGTTAATGGAAAAGACTTACAACCCCGAACAAATTGAAGCGAAATACCGCTCACTTTGGGAAGACAAAAATTTATTTTCTTCCGATTCAAATTCCACTAGCGAAAACGCCTATTGCATCATGCTGCCGCCACCCAATGTAACGGGTAGTCTACACATGGGTCATGCTTTTCAGCATACGATTATGGATGTACTCACCCGCTACCATCGTGGCAAGGGTGAGCAAACACTTTGGCAGCCTGGTACTGACCATGCCGGCATTGCCACACAAATGGTAGTTGAACGCCAACTTGCTGCACAAAATATTACTCGACACGATGTTGGGCGAGAAAAATTCATTGATAAAATTTGGGATTGGAAAGAGCAATCAGGTGGCACGATTACCTCACAAATGCGTCGTCTTGGTACTTCAGTTGACTGGGAAAGAGAGCGCTTCACCATGGACGATGGCCTATCAGATGCCGTTCATAAAGTTTTTATTCAGCTTTACAACGAAGGCTTAATCTATCGTGGAAAGCGATTGGTTAATTGGGACCCCGTACTACACACTGCGGTTTCTGATCTTGAAGTGATTAGCACGGAAGAGCAAGGCTCTTTGTGGCATATGCGCTACCCTATTACCGGCACTGATGAAGTGATGGTGGTTGCCACTACTCGCCCTGAAACCATGCTGGGCGATAGTGCTGTAGCAGTTCATCCAGATGATGAGCGCTATACACACCTGATTGGTAAAACCATTGATCTGCCACTCACTGATCGAAAAATAGCCATTATTGCTGATGATTATGTTGATATGGAGTTTGGTACTGGTTGTGTAAAGATCACCCCTGCTCATGACTTTAATGACTATGAAATGGGCCAGCGCCATGATTTAGATGTTATTAACATCTTAACCGATAATGCCAAAATTAACGACACGGTTACAAGTACTTACACTGGCATGGACCGATTTGATGCTCGTAAACAAATGGTTAAAGATTTGGATGAACAAGGCCTGTTGGAAAAAATCGAACCACACACTTTAATGGTGCCACGTGGTGATAGAACTCACTCAGTGATTGAACCTTATATGACTGACCAATGGTTTGTTAAAGTTGCGCCGTTAGCCAAGCCTGCGATTGACGCTGTTAAAAATGGCGATATTCGCTTTATCCCTGAAAATTGGAACAAAACTTATTACAACTGGATGGACAACATCCAAGACTGGTGTATTTCTCGTCAAATCTGGTGGGGCCATCGTATCCCTGCTTGGTACGATAACGAAGGCAATATTTTTGTTGCAGATTCATTAGAAGAAGCGCAAGCGCAAGCTGGCGAAGGTATGACACTTAGACAAGATGATGATGTATTAGATACGTGGTTCTCTTCTGCCCTATGGCCATTTTCAACTTTAGGCTGGCCAGAGCAAACACCACAACTCTCACGTTTTTACCCAACCAATGTCTTGGTGACTGGTTTTGATATTATCTTCTTCTGGGTAGCTCGCATGATTATGTTCGGGCTTAAATTTGCAGGTGATGTACCATTTAAAGATATTTATATTACTGGCTTGATCAAAGATGGACAAGGGCAAAAGATGTCTAAATCTAAGGGTAACGTCTTAGATCCGATTGATCTTATTGATGGCATTAGTTTGGACGACTTGTTAGTTAAAAGAACCCAAGGCATGATGCAGCCAAAAATGGCTGCAAAGATTAAAAAACAAACCCAAGGTGAATTCCCAGATGGTATCCCTTCATTTGGTACTGACGCTTTAAGATTTACCTTTGCAGCACTTGCTTCGTTTGGTCGCGACATTAAGTTTGATCTTAAGCGTGTTGAGGGTTATCGTAATTTTTGTAATAAGTTATGGAACGCTTCTCGCTTTGTATTAATGAAGCTTGAAGGTGATACTATTGATGCTAAAGCCACTTTATCGACTTCAGATGAGTGGATTTTATCGCGCCTACAAGCCACTAAAGTAAACGTTGAAAAACACCTAGAAGATTATCGTCTTGATCTAATGAGTCAAGAACTATACGAATTTGTATGGCATGACTATTGTGATTGGTACTTAGAATTATCCAAGCCTTTGCTTGCCGATGATGCAACTAAAGCTGGCACACAAGCTACCCTGCTTAAAGTTTTAAATGAAATTTTGACGCTGCTACATCCAATCATTCCATTTATCACCGAAGAGATTTATGAGCAATGTTGCACACTTGTGGGTAAGGACAGCGAGAGCTTGATGACTCAAGCTTACCCTAAGGTTGAACAAGACTTAATTTCAACACAAGCTGAAGAAGAAGTGAAATGGCTACAAACCTTTATTTTAGGTATTCGCCAAATTCGCGGTGAGATGAATATCCCACCTTCTAAGCCACTACCTTGCTTTGTGCAAAACACCAATGATGGTGATCAGCGCTGTTTAAGCACCCACTCACAGGTGTTAAACAGCTTAGCCAAGTTAGAAAGTATTGACCAACTTAAGGCGAGTGATGAAGCGCCAGAATCAGCCACTGCATTAGTCGGCGAGATGAAAGTACTCATCCCATTAGCCGGACTGATTGACAAAGATCAAGAAGCGGCTCGCCTTAATAAAGAGATTGAAAAATTAAATAAGCAAAGAGTGCAATTTGCAGGTAAGCTTAATAACGAAAAATTTGTCAGTGGCGCACCTGAAGCTGTCGTTAATAAAGAAAAAGAAAAGCTAGCTTCGGTTGAAAATGCCATCGCTGATTTATCTACACAACTGGAGAAAATAGCCAAACTATGAAACTAAGTAAAGCTTTATTTATTTCACTACTATTAACTCATTCATTGGCGAATGCGCAGTCGTATGTGTATGTCACAGATGTGGTCGATATTCCAATGCGATCAACCAACAAGATTGAACGAAATCCGCCAAACCTACTAAAAATGCTACCTTCTGGTACCAAATTAGAAATACTCTCTACTGAAAATGGCTGGACCAAGGTCAAATATGAAAAGACCATTGGCTGGATGATTTCTCGTTATTTAACTTCTAAAATACCTGCACAGGCACAGCTTGAAAAACTAAGACAAACTTACAACGCTAATAAGCTATTAATCACCAAACAAAGTAAACGTAACACCGAGCTTGAAGCGCAAGTTCAAACACTGAAAAATAAAAACACATTGCTTTCTGTACAAACCAGTAAATCAAAAGCTGAAAAAGAACACATTGAGCAAGTTTACAAAGATGCACTCAAACTCGAACATAGCAACGAAAAACTCAAAACTCAAGCGCTACAACTAAAAGCTGAAATTCAGTTGTTGCAAAACAACAATACTGCCGGCCAAGAGTCCAGCTCTAGAAACTGGTTTATTGTTGGCGCACTTGTTTTATTTTTTGGATTTATCATGGGTTTTATCTTCCCAAAACGCTCAAATCAAAGGAGATTTTAAAATGAACTTACTCAAAACTGCACTAACATTTGACGATGTACTATTGGTACCGGCACACTCAACCACCATGCCAAAAGAGGTTAGCTTAAAAACCCAGCTAACTAAAAACATCACGCTTAATACGCCAATTCTATCAGCAGCAATGGACACAGTAACAGAGGCAAAATTAGCCATTACCATGGCTCAAGAAGGTGGCATTGGTATTATTCATAAAAACATGTCGACCAAAGAGCAGGCAAAAGAAGTTCGCAAGGTTAAGCGTTATGAATCAGGCATTATTCGTGAGCCAATTACCATCGGCCCGAAGGCAACGGTTGCTGATGTATTTGACATGCAACAAAAATTCAAGATTTCTGCGCTGCCCGTGGTTGAAGGTAACACTATTATCGGTATGATTACTGGCCGTGATGTGAGGTTCGAGACCCAATTAAGTGAGTTAGTTGAAAACCTAATGACACCACAAGACAAGTTAATTACCGTCGTTGAAGGTACTGACATGAGCGAAGTCAGAGCATTGCTTCACCAGCACCGTATTGAACGTGTCGTTATTACCAATGACAAGTTTGACCTACAAGGCATGATCACTGTTCGTGACATCCAAAAATCAAGTGATTTTCCAAATGCTTGCAAAGACGATGCTGAACAACTACGTGTTGGCGCAGCCGTTGGTGTAGCAGCTGGCACAGGTGAGCGTATTGATGCTCTAGTTGAAGCAGGCGTTGATGTAATTGTCATTGACACGGCACATGGTCACTCACAAGGTGTGCTTGATCGCGTTAAGAAAACCAAAGCCAAGCATCCAAACTTAAACATTATTGCAGGCAACATCGCTACTGGCGCCGCCGCGCTTGACTTGGTTAAAGCAGGTGCAGACTGTGTAAAAGTAGGTATTGGTCCAGGCAGTATCTGTACTACACGTATTGTTGCTGGTGTTGGCGTACCACAAATCACTGCAATATCTGATGTAGCTGAAGCTTTAAAAGGCACAGGTGTTCCGATCATTGCTGATGGTGGTATTCGTTATTCTGGTGACATTTCTAAAGCTTTCGCTGCAGGCGCATATTGCGTAATGCTTGGCTCAATGCTAGCAGGTACAGAAGAGTCTCCAGGTGAAGTAGAACTCTACCAAGGTCGCGCTTATAAATCTTACCGAGGTATGGGTTCAATCGGTGCGATGAATCAAGCACACGGCTCATCTGATCGCTACTTCCAATCAGATTCTAAAGCTGATAAATTAGTACCTGAAGGTATTGAAGGTCGCGTGCCATTCAAAGGCTCTATCCGCCCTATCATTCATCAAATGGTCGGTGGCGTTAGATCATCAATGGGTTACACCGGTTGTGAGACATTAGACAAAATGCGTACTAGTGCAAGCTTCGTACAAGTGACTTCAGCAGGCATGGTTGAGTCACACGTGCATGATGTGAGTATCACCAAAGAAGCGCCAAACTACCACCAATAATAAGTAAATTTCACATAAAGAAGTTTCTAGCATGCAGCTAATCGATCGATACCAAAATCCTGGCTATGAGGCAGTTGCTGATGGTGTTATGGATTTCTTTGAACGACGCCAAGATCTGCAGCGTCCAGGCGTAGCCTTTGGTCCCGGTGGTAGCGATGCAGAGCCAGCCAAGGTCTCGACAGATATCAGTCTTGTGGCGCTTAGCCGTTCTGACCCAGAATCATTTGCTATTGCAGATATAATCATGAAAGGGGTGTCTGCGGCTCTAGAGCGCTACCTACAAGAGCGACCTTTATTTCGCGAGGTCTGTCCAGATCAAGAGTTATTTGTAATGCCTATATTCAACCTACAACGTTACGCCCCTGGTGAAGGTTTCCGTCAATGGCACTGCGATTGGATGATTAGCGATGAGGCCACCGAACCAGGAAATCGCGTCTTAGCCTGGATCCTATACTGTGACTCTGTGGAAGAAGCTGGTACAGAATTCCACTGGCAGGATCATCATGAGACTGCAGAGCGAGGAAAATTAGTCATCTTTCCCGCCGCCCCTTCTCATATCCATCGTGGCCGGGTGAATGATAAACTTAACAAAACAATCGTCACTGGCTGGATTAATGCCGGCTCGCACGAAGGCTTCTTAAAGCGCCTGGCTCGTTAGGTAAAGGTGTCAAAAGGTATTAAAAGTTCACATACCATCTCAAGACTTGATACGCTAAAACAACATGTCTAAATAAATACCTCTAGTTTCTTTACTCATTGTGTTGTTGGCAACAAAATCAACATGTATTTCTAAATCACCATTTTCAAGCTTTTCTCGATTTAATTCAATACCAAATAATAACTGAATGCTATTTGGTAGCATTGAATTTCGCACATCTATTATTTGATTAGTATTATCAGGATTTAACGCTAAAAAATCATCCGAAAACCATCGGAATCGTTCTATATCTTTTGCTGACTGAGAGCGCTCTGAAAGATATGGCAGATCTCGCGCAATATCTAGTTTTTGAATAGAATCACCTTTAATAAATTGCCTGTCCCACAACAGCTTAACTGCATCTACATGGTAGCGCCCATCATGTTCATAAATCATTTTCCACACATGACGATTACCAAAACTAGGCTTCACCAATAAACGCTCTACCGTATGTCCGCGCTGCTGCGCTAATACTGTAAGCGACTGCTCGGCACGTTGCTGTTGAATAAGCCCAAAACTTAAGAATAATACGGCATAAACTAGCGCTATCCTAGCGTAACGAGACGTCTTTCTACGTACTGACAGAAACACCAAAACAACCAGTGGTAATGTTAATAAAGGATCAACAATAGAAACTGTATCCCAGGCAATTCGTTCATTAGAAAACGGCCATAATAACTGTGTGCCGTAAGAGGTATTCGCATCTAAAAACCCATGTGTTGCATAACCAAGAAAAGATAATAAATATACCTGTAAAAAAGACAACTTAACTTTTGACCATCGGCGATTAAACCAAAAGTAATAAAACACCAGCGCACATGCAAGAGCACCTAACGGAATAAAAGCAAGGGAATGCGTAAACTGTCTATGGAAATCTAAAAATAATAACGGGTCAGTCTCAGAGCGTATAAACACATCCAAATCAGGCGCCATTCCTGCTAAAGCACCAACCACCATTGCACTCAATTGGTTTATTTTTTTTCCAGCTGCTGATTGTGATAATGTCGCACCTAATACTGCTTGAGACAGAGGATCCATAAAATTTTAATTGGTTATTATTAATAATTAAAAACGCTTAATCAATAACTTGATGTCTGATCAGCGGTAAAATTTAGCATATTTATAAGTTTAATTTTAACTGGACGATGATTCATTTTGGCGCAATCTCCGAACAAGAATTTCTAGCTAACTATTGGCAGAAAAAACCCTTGCTGATTAAACAAGCTCTGCCCGATTTTATCTCGCCTATTACGCCTGATGAATTGGCCGGCTTGTCACTCGAGGACGAGTTTGAGTCGCGCCTTGTCAGAGGTTCGACCTCTAACAATAAATGGTCATTAGACAATGGTCCGTTTACTGAAGATACTTTTTCTAAACTGCCTGAGCAAGATTGGACGCTACTAGTGCAAGGAGCAGATCGATTTATCGATGAAGTGCACGACCTGATCAAGCACTTTGATTTCATCCCTCGTTGGCGATTTGACGATGTGATGATCTCTTACGCAGCCAAAGGCGGTAGTGTCGGGCCACACTTTGATTATTACGACGTTTTCTTGCTACAGGGTAGCGGAAGGCGTCGTTGGCATATTAGTAGCAAGCATTGTGAATTAGACAACTATCTGGATGATGTACCACTTAGAATCATGAATACCTTTGAGGCAGAGCAGGTATGGGATGTTGAGCCAGGAGATGTTCTTTATGTGCCACCAAAAGTAGCGCATCATGGTGTTAGCCTGGATGATGAATGCACTACTCTGTCGTTTGGTTATCGCGCTTATTCAGCCCAAGAATTGCTTGAATCAGTCAATCAGCAATCTGAGGATAAAAATCAATACTATCAAGACCCTATTTGGCATAATCAAAACACGCCAGCACTGATACCTAATTCAGCCATTATTCAAGCACAAAAAACACTTGATATTGGCGCTGAAGACTTTGCCTGTTTTGTTACTCAATTAGACTCACTAGATGTACAACTATTACAACACTTTGAGCCTGATGTATTTGACAAAAAAGCACATTACCAACTGCACCCAAGTTGTAAGATTGCCTACCTTTTAATTAACGAAATGCCTAAAGTGTTTATCAATGGTCATTACTTTGACACACAAGCGTTCGATACAAATCTAAATCTTTTGATTAATTTTTGCAATCAACGCAGTGTTGATGCAACTCAACATTTAGAACTTGCTACCCGCCTATTTAAGGAAAATTTAGTCGTCATAATTGATTGATTTTAGGGATAATAACTCTCGTTTTATGGCTTAAAGTTCCGCCTTAAGTTTTATCTAAAACATATCAAACTGGTGTGTTTCAAATAAAGCTTATTCTATCCAATTCAAACCATAGAGCGCCTTTTATAAACTTGTAATAAACAAAATTCGCTACGCGAGGAATTGCTTATTTATCTTACGGAGATTTTTTCATGGAAATGAATATCGTTAAAAAAAGCTTTGCCATGGGCAAACACACAATCACATTAGAAACTGGTCGTATCGCTAGACAAGCACACGGTGCAGTACTAGCAAGCATGGACGACACACAAGTATTGGTGACTGTAGTTGCTTCCAAAGAGACACAACCTGGTCAAGATTTCTTTCCATTATCTGTAGATTACGTAGAAAAAACATACGCTGCTGGCAAGATCCCTGGTGGATTTTTAAAGCGTGAAGCAAGAGCAACTGAAAAAGAAACACTAACTTGTCGTTTAATTGATCGCCCTATTCGCCCATTATTTCCGGCTGGTTTTGTTAACGAAGTGCAAGTTATTATCACGGTTATTTCAGCTAATTCTGAAGTTGATCCAGACATGATTGCAATGTTAGGTGTGTCTGCAGCACTTTCAATCTCTGGTGTTCCATTTAATGGCCCAATTGGTGGTGCTAGAGTAGGCTATACAGATGGCCAATACACGCTTAACCCAACATATTCAGAGCTTAAAAAATCAGATTTAGACATGGTAGTTGCCGGCACAGATGAAGCGGTATTAATGGTTGAATCAGAAGCATCTGAATTATCCGAAGACATTATGCTAGGTGCGGTAATGTATGCACATGAGCAATTCCAGGTAGCTATCACTAACATTGCTGAGTTTGCCGCACAAGTCGGCACTGAGCAGTGGGATTGGCAAGCACCAGCAATAAACGAAGCTTTGCTGGGTAACATTCAGTCACAATTTGGTGCGCAAATTAACGATGCTTATCAAATCAAAGAAAAAATGGATCGCTACGCTAAAGTAGGCGAAATTAAAGCGGCAGCTATTGAAACTTTGGCAAGCAATGATGAAACTGGCAACTCAGCTGATGAAGTTTCTAAATACTTTAAAAAGGTTGAAAAATCAACCGTTCGTGAGCGCATCTTAAATAACGACCCACGTATTGATGGCCGCGACAACGAAACCGTGCGTGACCTTAAAATTGAAACAGGTGTGTTAGCTAATACACATGGATCCGCCTTGTTTACACGTGGTGAAACTCAGGCCATGGTCGTTACAACCATTGGCTCAAAACGCGAGGCGCAACTGATTGAAAAATTAGAAGCCTCTGAACGTGAAAACGACTACTTCTTATTACATTACAACTTCCCTCCATACTCTGTAGGTGAAACAGGTCGCATGGGTGGCGCGGGCCGTCGTGAAATTGGCCATGGTCGTTTAGCGCGTCGTGGTATTGCTGCTTGCCTACCAACAATTTCAGAGTTTCCATACACCATTCGTGTGGTTTCTGAAATTACAGAATCTAACGGCTCTAGCTCAATGGCAAGTGTGTGTGGCTCATCATTATCATTAATGGATGCAGGTGTGCCAATCAAGGCGCCAATTGCTGGTATCGCCATGGGCTTGGTTAAAGAAGGTGATAGATTCACTGTATTAACCGACATCTTAGGTGATGAAGATCACCTAGGCGATATGGACTTTAAAGTCGCAGGTACTTCACGTGGTGTTAATGCTTTGCAAATGGATATTAAAATCCAAGGCATTACCAAAGAGATTATGAACATTGCATTAAAGCAAGCGAAAGATGCAAGACTTAATATCTTAGGTCAAATGAACCAAGTTATTTGCGAGCCTAATACATCAGGCTCTAATGCGCCAAAAACAACTGTTCTTAAAATCAATACAGACAAGATTCGTGATCTTATCGGTAAAGGTGGCGAGACCATTAAAGGCATCATGTCAGCCTCAGGTGCTAACGTTGATGTCAACGATGCAGGCGATGTAAACATCTTTGCTGGCAATCAAGAAGCTTTTGATAAGGCCATACAAATGGTTAAAGAAATTACCGCTTCACCTGAAGTGGATAAAGTCTACGCAGGCACAGTCATGAAAATTGTTGAATTCGGTGCATTTGTTAACATCATGCCTAATCAAGATGGCTTACTACATATTTCTGAAATCGCTCATGAGCGTGTTGAAAAAGTAGAAAACCACTTAAAAGAAGGCGATGAAATTGATGTTAAAGTAATCGGCTTAGACAGAGGCCGTATCAAGCTTTCTCGTAAAGTACTTTTGGATAAATAATCAGCTGATTATTTTTCTAATTAAAGCCACCTTAACGGTGGCTTTTTTATAATTATCTAATATGCCAATCTACTTAGTTTTTTTATCCGTTGTCGCCATTTGGTCAACCACACCACTTGCAATCCAGTGGTCAACCTTAGGCTCAGATTTTAATTTTGCTGTCGCTTCTAGAATGCTTATCGGCTTAGCTATTTGCTTGTTGTTATTGCTGATTAAACAGCAAAAATTAAGCATCAGCAAAATTGCTATTAGTAATTACATCTACGCAGGGCTTGGTGTGTTTGTCACCATGAGTTTGGTTTATTATTCTTCTCAGAGTATTCCTTCTGGCATTATTTCGGTAGTATTTGGTCTTACGCCAATTATTACCGGCGTATTTGCTTTATTACTACTCAAAGATCCTTTCTTTAAATTTCATAAAATAGCAGGGTTATTATTAGGGATTACTGGTCTTTTCACTATTTTTGGTCATACGCTAAACGTTGCTACTGAAATGATATCCGGGCTATTGGCGGTGACTTTTGCTATGGCGTTTCAGTCTTTTATCTCAGTCAAGCTTAAGCAAATAAGCGCACCTATTTCAGCACTAGAAACCACCACGGGTGCATTGATTATTAGCGTACCGTTGTTTATTATTAGCTGGTTGCTCACTGAAGGTTCTGTTCCAACAATCACACTTAAGGCTGCCCTATCAATTGGCTATTTAGCAGTCTTTGGATCAGTGATTGGCTTTATGTCGTATTATTATTTAATCCGACATGCGAGTGTGCGTGTTGTCGGTATCGTGCCACTGATTACACCGGTATTTGCCTTGTTGCTTGGTGCTAGCCTTAACTATGAAACCTTAACAGCTACTCAGCTAAGCGGTATCATCTTGGTATTAATTGGTCTAGGGTATTACGAATACGGCGGACGTAACTTGGAAAGAAAAAATGGATAAAAAACTAATCGACCTCGAAGAA
>Ga0209662_1000747_pt1 | contig 16301 bp, 13 predicted proteins | sample SaaInlV_150m_DNA_4_FD_184662 | JGI IMG/M metagenome (GOLD analysis project Ga0209662, IMG submission 184662) | Marine microbial communities from expanding oxygen minimum zones in the Saanich Inlet - SI072_LV_150m_DNA (SPAdes) (version 2) | ecosystem: Environmental > Aquatic > Marine > Intertidal...
CAATTTTTTTCATAATATTTTTAATAAGCAGTAGTTAACCGCACCAGATTGCTTTTGTTTAATGATTTCGATTTTTTCCGAAATTTCTTCTTTTAAGAAATCTTGTGTTATCTCAAATTCAGATTCTATATAGATTTTGCTCTCGCTTGTTACAAAATCGCAGTTTTTCAGTGCTTTTAGTGCTTTTGAGATGAGGTTTTTGTTAAATGGCGGGTCTAATAAGACAAAATCAAAGGTTTCGGTGCTTTTTTGCTTTAAAAAATCCAATGCATCTCGGTTAAAAAAAAGAATTTTTTCTGATTTTAATAATTTCCGATTTTTTTCTAGACTTTTGAAAGCGTTTAAATCTTTCTCAACACTGGTAACTTGTTTTGCGCCACGAGATAAAGCCTCAAAACTTAGAGCGCCACTACCAGCGAATAAATCTAAGTAAGTTTTATTAAAAGATTCGAATTGAATCCAATTAAACAGTGTTTCCCGCACCTTGCTTGGCGTGGGTCTTAAGCCCTCAGCATCAGGAAAGCTGAATTTTCTGCCCCGATACTCACCGCCAATGATTTGAAAGCTATTGCTATTGGCCAAAAGCTATTTCTGATAAGCGTCGAATGATTCTTGCAATTCTTTTTTGGCTTGTGCAGCATCGCCCCAGCCGTCAATTTTCACCCACTTTCCGTCATCTAAGTCTTTGTAGTAGCGGAAGAAATGCTCGATTTGATCTTTAAGTGTTGCACCCACATCGTCAATACATTTAATATCATGATAAGATTTACATAGCTTGTCAGTCGGTACCGCTAAGATTTTAGAGTCTTTACCTGCTTCGTCAGTCATTAGCAATACACCGATTGGGCGAGCGGTAATCACTGAGTCATGAATTAAAGGATAAGGTGTAATCACCAAAACATCAGCTGGGTCGCCGTCATCTGCCAGTGTCTCTGGCACAAAGCCATAATTACACGGGTAGAACATTGGTGTAGAGATAAAACGATCCACAAACATGGCGCCGGTTTCTTTATCAATTTCGTATTTAACGGGTGACGACATTGCCGGAATTTCAATAATAACGTTGACTTCGTCAGGCAAATTACCTGCTGATACTGGTTTTAAACTATTTTGCATTTTCTAAATCCCCTTGTAATAGATGATAACGCCAACCTTGACAAAACATAACGGATTGGTCGCCGCGAATATATTTAAGTAACGACTTACTGCTGGCCATTACTTCTACAGCCAAATTATACTGATTTGCTTTTTCTTGGATGAGTTTTTGTAAAACGACTTTTTGCGCTTTTTCGGTTTTTGTGGGTGGATTGTTTTTACCTAGATTAATTTTAATATTTTGAATACTGACATGTTCAGTCAGAAAATCATCAAAACTTTTTTGCGCTTTGTTTGAAAGGTCTTCTTTACCCAGGGCGTGCGCAATCAATGCGTCATCTGCTAGTACCCATTTTCGGGGCTTATTGTTAGCTTGTGCTCGATGTTCTCGCCATGCGGCTAGTTGCGCTGCCAAGTTGTGTACATTTTTATTGATTCTTGATAGGCCTTTGACTCGTTGCCAAGCTTGATTAATCGGTGGCAGGTATAGATCAATGTTAAGTAGACTTTGAGCTTCTTCTATAATCCAATTTAATTTGTTTTCGGTTTGTAGTTGCGCTTTTAATTGATGGTAATTTTTGATTAAGTAGCGCACATCGTCTAGTGCATATTCGATCGCGGCTTCGGGTAATGGGCGTGTGGTCCAATCAAGGCGGGTGTAGGCTTTTTCTAAATAGACATTTTGCAGCGCTTCAGTTAGTGCTTGATAAGAAACTTGCATTGGGTGGTTTAGCAAGCTGGCAGCAATTTGTGTGTCGAATAATTGTTTAGGAAGTCGATCTGAAAGGCAATACATGGCCTCGATATCTTGGCGTGCAGAATGCACAATCCAAACGCAATCATCTTGGTAGAGCTTGTCAAACAAAGGCTTAAGATCATCAAGAGCTAAGACATCAATACAGTCGGTGGCACTTTCGGTGGCGATTTGCACCAAGCACAAAACCGGATAATAAGTGCTGACGCGTTTAAATTCGGTGTCAATTGCAAGCTCAGTTTCGCCCTGAATGGCGTTAAGGAAATCGCGCAGTTGCGCTTGTGTTTGTATCATTGTTGTATTTTAGCAACAATTAAACATGACACATGTTTTTTTATGAGATAATCAGCTCAGAAAATGAGAAAACAATGAGAGACAAACGAGAGACAATGAAAGGCAATCTGATAAAACATGATTTTTAATCAAGATTTTGCGATCAAAAAAACACCAAACAAGTGGTTTTGGTCGGCTGTATTTTTAACTTCATTAGCCGGACTGTCTTATCTAGGTTTAAACCCTGTTTTAATTGAAGACTGGTGGTGGGTTTTAGCTTCATATAACGTGCTCATGTCTTTTGTGGCGATTTATTATATTGTTTGTGCTATCTCAAAACTTAAGAAAGACAATGAAAATGGCGTGGTTGGTACGCAATTCACTTGGTCTTTTGTTAAGATTGTCCCATTATTGGTGATTGTGCCAGTGTTGTCTTTTTACTTGTTTTCATTTCAAACGATTCAAGACAATGTTGATCGCTCTCAACACACCTACAATAACTTTAATAAAGTTTTTCTTGATCAAGTAGATGCGCTATACCAAGGTGTACAAGTTGTAAGGAACGACCGTTATTTCGACCATACGGAGATCTTATTACAACAAATTGACAATTACTCAAAATACAAAAAAGAAGAGAAAGACTATCAGAATATCATGCAAATTTTTGTTCAAGGTTTGGTGGATGATAAGTGGGCTTGTTATATTGAGCTATCTGATGAAAAAGACGAGGTAGTTGCAAGAAGTAAAGAAAATCATGTTTGTGTGGTTGAAGACAATCAGCCGTTAGCCGACATTCAGTCTTTTGTCATGTTTGAAGACGAACAATCCAAGTTATTCCAAGTGCAAATGTCAACACGGCACCTGGCTAGAAAGCCCATTAAAAAATACATGAAAATTGTTGCTGTTTATGCGACTGACCCTAATCTGTTAAGCTTTTTAGGGCAGGTAAAAGGTTTTTATAATTATGCCAATGCGATTAAATTTGATGTTAATACATCACTCACACAAAAGAACTTTTTATTAGGCTTCTCTTCAACCGTTTTGCTGACCATTCTTAGTGTCTTACTTATTGTTTTTAGGATGATTGATCAGCTCATGCGTCCAATGCATAATTTATCAGTCGCCTCAAAAGAAATTGCCAGGGGTAATTATAACGTCTTGGTACACAATCAAGAAGAAAGTGAGGATATGCGTCAACTGATTGGCCAGTTTAATGAAATGGCTAGGCAAATTAAAGCTTCAAGACAAGGCTTGGATACGCATAATATCTATTTAGAAACCATCTTGAAGTATTCTTTTGGTGTGATCGGGTTAGATAAAAATCGCAATATTCAATTAATTAACCCAGTGATTGGCAAGATACTGGCCATTAATGATGAACAGCAATTTATGGGTGGCTTGTGTCGGAAAATCTCAGAAAAAAATATTTATTTAGAGCCTTTATTTTCAATGGCACAAGAGCGATTCGAGCAAGAGCAGGGTGAGTGGAGTGAGGAGATTGATCTGGCATTGCCAGACCGACATGTTTTGTTGTCTTGTCAAGGGTCGGTACTTGATGCTAGTGACAAGGCACTGGGCTACGTTATTATTATTAAAGATATCTCAAGGCTTAAGAGGGCGCAGAAAAAAGCGGCTTGGGGTGAAGTAGCAGTGCGCATGGCACATGAAATTAAAAACCCATTAACACCGATTTTGTTATCTGCTCAACGCCTTAGAAACAAATTTTTAGAAACGCTCAAAGGTAAAGATTTAGAGATTATTGATAAAACCACCAGTGTCATTATTAATCAAGTGAAGTCGATGGACGCCATGGTGAGTGCATTTGCAGATTATGCCAATACACCACAGATTGAGCGTAAGCCGGCGGATCTTAATGCGTTGATTAACCAGTCTATTGCATTGTACGATGCGCAAAGTAATATTACCATTGAGTATGATTTATCAGGCGATGTTCCAGAATTACTCTTGGATACGAACAGTATTTCTAGAGTGTTGATTAACTTGGTAAAAAATGCAGCTGAATCGGTTGAAGAAGACCGTGATTTAGTCGTTAATGTTGCTACCCAGTATTTAAGTGAGGAGGGTATAGTGCGCTTAAGTATTACAGACAATGGTGATGGGTTTGATGAGGCGGTGATTGAGCGTGTGTTTGAGCCGTATGTCACGACTAAGGTTAAAGGTAGCGGGCTAGGTATGGCAATTGTACAAAATATTATTGAACAACATGAAGGGCGAATTTTTGCCGGCAACGTAGAGCCACATGGCGCCATCGTTACTATTGAATTTGAATATGCACAACAGGAGAGCGCATGATTATTGGTAATATTCTTATTATTGATGACGAAAGTATCAATTCTGAAACAATAAAAGACACATTAGAAGATGTGAGTTATAACGTGGTTTTGGCCGAAAATGCCGCCGAAGCTAAAAACATTGTTAAAGACCAGACTTTTGATTTGGTGATGATGGATGTCTGGATGCCTGGTCAAGACGGTATGTCTTTGTTAGAAGAGTGGATGAGTGAAGGCTTTTCAATGCCGGTAGTGATGATGTCTGGCCATGCTGAACATCAAGATGTGGTTAAGGCTATTCGCATGGGCGCTGTTGATTTTTTAAAAAAACCTTTGCATGATATTTTGCCATTGGTGCGCAAGCTTTTATCTGAGCAATCTGTCAGACCAGAACAGCAAATCAGCGGTATTGATTTTGACTTGCCTTTAAAGGCAGCTAGAAATATTTTTGAATCACAATATTTTAAGCATCATTTAGAAGAAAACAACAACAACATCGCCAAAGTGGCAGAGTTGGCAGGCTTAGAGCGCACAACACTGTATCGAAAATTAAAAGATTTAGGGATTGATAAAAAATGAAGATCTTAATCTTGGGTGCAGGTCAAGTTGGTTCGTCATTGGCTAAATATCTAGGCTCTGATGATGAAAACGATATTACTATTGTTGATAAGGATGAGGCTAATTTATCTTCTTTACAACGCCATTTAGATATTAAAACCGTTTGTGGGCACGCCTCTTATCCGAACATTCTAGAAGAAGCAGGCATTAAATCCATGGATATGGTGATCGCGGTAACCAAGTCTGACGAAGGCAATATGCTGGCTTGTCAGATGGCACATACTTTGTACCAAGTAGATAAAAAAGTAGCCCGTGTTCGCACAGCTGAGTACTTACATCGTAAAGAATTATTTTCAGACAGCGCCATCCCAATTGATTTTGTCATTACCCCAGAAGGCTTAGTAACCAATTATATTAAACGCGTAGTGGAAGAGCCGGGCGCAGAGCAAGTGTTTGAGTTTGAAAATGGCCTGGTGCAATTGGTAGAAACCCGTGCTTACGCTGGCACCCCAATTGTTGGTCATCCGATTAAAGACTTACATGAACATTTGCCAAAAATACGTATGCGAATTGTCAGCTTGTATCGTAATGGTCGAGTGATTCCCGCGTATGGTGATACCGTTATTAAAGACGGCGATCGTGTGTATTTTGTAACCAAAAAAGAAAGTGTATCTAAAGTACTAAAAGAATTTAGACGACTTGATAGGGCTTATAAAAATATCATTATTGCTGGTGGCGGGCATATTGGTTTGAGTTTGGCCAAGCATTTAGAAAAAAAACACCGTGTCCGTATTATTGAAATGAACAAAGATAGAGTTGTAGAGATTGCCGAACAGCTTGAAGACGCTTTGGTTTTGCACGGCAACGCTTCTGATGAAGAGTTGTTGTTAGAAGAGGGTATTGAAAATACTGATTTATTTTTAGCACTTACAGACTCTGATGAAATCAATGTGATTGTGTCTATTTTGGCCAAACGCCTCGGCGCACACAAAACTGTTGCCTTGGTTAAACGTAATGTATACGAAGATTTAGCCAAACAAAGTGAGGATGTGGATATGGTGATTTCACCTGACCAAATCACCACCAGCGGTATTTTGGCGCACATTCGTAAAGGCGATACCATGATGGTACATTCATTGCGTCAAGGAAAATCTGAAGCCATTGAAGTGATTGTTCACGGTGACGAGGCGCATTCTGATGTAGTGGGTAAAACAGTTGAAGAAATTAACCTACCAGATGGCGTAGTCGTTGGCTCTATAGTAAGGAATGATGAAGTTATTATGGGCTCACGCAAGCTCGTCATTAAAGAAGGTGACCACGTGCTCATTGTGCTGAGTGATGTCAGCAAAATTCACGAAGTCGAGTTATTGTTTGAAGGGCATTTTGACTAATAATGGATAGCCATGCAATTTAGTATTGTTTTCAAAACCATTGGTTTATTACTAATGGTATTTAGTTTGACGCAGATACCACCAATGTTGGTTGATTTTATTTATCAACAAAACGAAATGCAATCTTTTGTTTCTGCTTTTTCACTGACATTATTAAGCGGTTTTGTTTTGTGGGTGCCGTTTAAAAACACCAAAAAAGAATTTAGAATCCGAGAAGGGATTTTGGTGGTGGTGAGTTTTTGGTTTGTTTTGTCGCTGTTTGCAACCATTCCATTTTTATTCTCAGAATCACTCAAAATGTCATTTAGTGATGCTTTTTTTGAATCAATGTCAGGCCTAACCACCACGGGTGCTACGGTGTTAGCGGGGCTGGATGACTTGCCTAAAGCGATTTTGTATTACCGACAACAGCTGCAGTGGCTCGGTGGTATGGGTATTATTGTATTAGCGGTGGCAATTCTGCCGATGTTGGGTGTCGGTGGTATGGAGTTATACCACGCAGAATCTAGCGGCATATCCAAAGAAAGACTCACTCCAAAACTCACGCAAACTGCCAAAGCGCTGTGGAAGATCTACATTAGCTTTACTGTTGTTTGTGCATTGGGTTATTACCTAGCAGGTATGAATGCCTTTGATGCGATAGGCCATAGTTATTCAACCGTGGCGATTGGTGGTTTCTCTACTCATGATGCATCTATTGGTTACTTTAACTCAGGTGCGATTGAGTCAGTAGCCATTGTGTTTATGCTTTTAGCAGGTATTAATTTTTCATTACATTTCTTTGTTTGGCAAAAGAAAAACGCCCTTACTTATTCTCAAGATTCAGAGTTCAAGACTTATTTATTTATTTTGTTAGCAACAACATTGGTGGTGGGTTTTTATTTATTTGACAGTGGCTATTATCTAAGCGCAAGTGAGTCGGCGAGACAAGCCATCTTCCAAACAGTTTCGATTGCCACCACCACGGGTTTTGCTTCTACTGATTATTCGCAGTGGCCATTTATCTTGCCAATCTTGCTTATTTTTGCCAGTTTTATTGGCGCTTGTGCTGGCTCAACTGGTGGCGGCATTAAAGTAGTAAGAGTGCTCTTAATGTTTAAATTAGCAATGAAAGAGATTAAAAAATTCATTCATCCGAATGCACAAATTAATATCAAACTTAATCAGCGTAGTGTCGGTGAAAGTACACTGGTTTCGGTATGGGGTTTTTTCTCACTGTATGTGATTGCCTTTATTATGATCCTAATCGCACTGATGTTTACCGGCCTTGATCAAGTCAGTGCCTTCTCAGCTACGGCTGCAAGTATTAATAACCTTGGCCCAGGTTTGGGTGAAGTAGCAGCCAACTATGGCGGTATAAGTGATTCGGCTAAGTGGATTTTGAGTTTCTCAATGTTGCTCGGTCGTTTAGAAATATTAACGCTAATGGCGTTATTACATAAAGCTTTCTGGCGTTTTTAGTCAAAAACACTTCATTTGTAAAATTTCCGAAATTTTTCGTATTGCCTTGGTAAGGCTTTGTTTTTGAGTGAAAAACCGTCTAAATAGGGTGTTTTAGGTCTTTAAACCCCTGTTTTTAGATGAGAGTGGTTGGGATTTGGTGTTTTAATCGGTCATTTTGATTATTTCCGATATTTTTTATTGAAATCCTTTCTCGAAAATATTCTATTTTCTCACTGAGGACTTGATACTTTTTCTAGCGAATAGAAAAAGTATCCAAAAAGAGTTCACCCCTAAAAACAATCTCAATTATTGCCCTAAGTGTAGCGAGAAAATACTCTTGGGGTGTAAATACCGAAAAACCAGTTATTCACTTCGATAAGAATGATTGGATTTATTTTTAAAATAGAGTGGGTCAAAACCAAAGCGAACTAACTACTTGATATTTTACGAATAGTTTATACTGATACTTATTTTATAAAGTTAACTAAGGGTGGTAAACGAATGGAATGTCCGCATTGTAAAGGTAGAATTAGAAAAGACGCTATTGAATGTAGGCATTGTGGCTCAAGTATAAATAATACAGTTGGCAAGGAGACGCTCTTGCCAGTTGATAAGGCAATAGCTAATGCGGCTAACACAACAAAAATAGAGTCTTTAATTGATGGCGGATATTCGCTCGATATTTCTAGCTATTTTAGTAATGCTTGGAATGTGTTTAAAAAGTACCCTGGCGGGTTTATTGGTTTTACAACATTATGGTTTGTTGTGTACATGATTCCTATTGTTGGTGCACTTGTTCAGCTTTTTCTTCAAGGTGTGATTATTTCTGGCTATTATTTCGTTTATAAGAGAATATCCCAGGGAGAGAGTTTTGAGTTTAATAATTTTTTCGATGGATTTTCTTACTTTTTACCACTATTCCTTGCAGGGCTAGTGAGTGGAATTTTTATTTTTATAGGTATGGTTCTTTTAATCATTCCTGGGGTTTATCTTGCAATAGCTTATATGTTTACAAGTCTATTAATTATTGATAAAAAAATGGAGTTTTGGGAAGCTATGGAAACTAGTAGAAAGGTTATTACAAAACAATGGTTTCCTATTTTTGGTTTATCGATATTGATATTTTTATTGGCAGCATCTGGAATGATTGCATTTATTATCGGAATTATTGTTACAGTGCCAATTGCAACAATGGCTGTTTCTGCAGCTTATGAAGATATAGTAGGGTTTGAAAAGTAGTTTTATTTTTCAACCACAATGTTATAACCAGGCAAAGCGTTAAGTAATTGTTTGCCGTAGAATTTAGTGGTTAAGCGGTTATCAAAAATCGTAATTTTCCCCGTATCGGTTTCGGTGCGGATCAGTCGACCGCAAGCCTGAATCAATCTAAGCGATGCATCAGGTAGTGAGATTTCCATAAACGGATTACGATTTTGAGATTGTAGATAGTCTTGTGTGGTTTTTTCAATTGGCGAGTTGGGTACGCTAAAGCGTAGCTTTACAATCACCACATGGGTGAGATTGTCACCTTTAAGATCAACCCCCTCGGCAAAACTATCAAGCCCGAAAATCACACTACCTTGGTTTTGTTTGCGTAGGTTGGTGTGTTTTTCTAAAATGAGTTTTTTAGAAAATTCGCCTTGAACAAATAAATCACAACCAAGTTTTTGTTCTACCAAATCAGCCACCATTTGCATTTGCTTATTAGAAGCAAACAACACCAATGAGCCTTCACTAGGGTCAATACGTTCTAGCAGTTGCGCGGCGACTTCTTGCGTGTGTTCATATACCTGAGTTGGGTTATTTTTAAAGTTTGCGACAATAAAATCTACTTGATCAAAACTAAAGGGTGAAGGCAGGCGCAGATATTGATTTTTTGTTTTCACCAATCCTAGCTGCTGATTGAGTCGATTAAAACTACCGAGTGATGACAAGGTGGCTGATGTTAGTACTGCACCGGCAACTTTTGACCAAATAAGTTGGTCTAAGTTATTAGAGATATCGATTTGTGCACTACTAAGGATATAGTTGGTTTTTTTGTTGGCCAAAATAGTTTTTTCAACCCAACGAGAATGAGGCGCCTGCCCAGCTTCATCAACTTGCAGAAAAGAAGAGAGTAATAATAAAATAGAAGATAAGTGTTGTTCGCATTCACCCAAAGCATTATTGAGTGGGTCGGCGATGGTTTTGTCGATCATTTTAATTTTAAGATAATCTGACCAAGATTCTTTTAGGGTGCTAAATTGCGTGTGAACACCACTAATGGTTGTGCGTAAGTTTTGACAAATGGCTTGTATTGGCTCATCGACAATGCCTTGATCAAACAAATAGGTGTCTTCATCAAAGTCAAGATTTTTTAACAACTGAATAAGATCGTTTAAGTAATCATCAATTGATTTAATTGGGATATCAAGGGTATCTTGCTGTGTTAATTTACACACTTGATCACTTACGCCTTGGGTTTGCCTAATACTGGTTTTGATAAATTCGGTACCGGCACTGAGTGAAAAATGCGATAAAGCTTTATGGTTAAGGTGGTGCGCCTCATCAAAGATATAGATAGATTCATCAACATCTGGCAATACGGTATTGCCGGTACTAAGATCGGCCAAAATCAGATCATGATTAGCCACAATCACATCGGCCTTGGTGATTCTTTTACGTGCTTTGAAAAAAGCACAATCGTTATAAAACTCACAATTTTTAGCCGTACAAGTAAAGCGATTACAAGCGATTTTTGACCACAAAGAATGATCTGGCGTTTGATCTAAGTCATCTATTTCACCATTCCAATTTTTTCCAGAATAATCTTTAAGCATATCGCCAAGTTGATCGAGCTGATACTTGCCCGGCGGGGCATCCCACAACGCAGCGTTATCAAACAACTCACTTTCACTAGACTTATCTTCAACCAAATTAATTAAATTACGTACGCAAACATAACGAGAGCGACCTTTAACTAAGGCATATTCAAAGTCGATAGAGCAGTATTTTTGTAACTCGGGTATGTCTTTGTTGAGTAGTTGCTCTTGTAGGGCGACATTCGCACTAGAGACAATCAGTTTCTTTTTTCTGGCTTTGGCAATTGGGATAGCGCTAAGTAAGTAAGCCATGGTTTTACCTGTACCCGTTGGTGCTTCAACACACAGAATTGGGTTGCTATCAGGGTATTCACCTGATAAAGTTTTAGAGACTTCTGCAATCATTTTATTTTGTGCATGTCTGATTTTGAAATCAGGCATGCCGTTTTTAGCAGCTTCGAATGATTGACGAATTTGAGTCTTTAACTCAGTTGTGAGCATTAAGATTTACGCTGTAGGGATAAGTCGCACAATAGAGTGAGTGCTTCTTTATAGTCTGAATCCTGAAGTGTTTGCAGGGATTGTTTGGCCAAATTGGCAGATTCCTGCGCTTTTGATCGGGTGTATTCAAAAGCTTTTACTGATTGAAGAATACTGATGATTTGCTTAATATTAGAATTATCTGCATTTTCAATGGCGCTAGTCAATAATTCACGTTGTTCACCAGAGGTGTTTTCAAGCGCATAGATCATCGGCAGTGTGGTCTTACCTTCAGCAAGGTCGTCACCCACTTCTTTGCCCATGGTTTCACTGTCAGACTCGTAATCAAGCACGTCATCAATAATTTGAAAAGCATTACCTAAATGCAAACCGTAGTCACGCAGTGCTAGCTCTTGTGCTTCGTTGGCATCGGATAAAATAGCACCAATTTGTGTTGCTGCTTGGAACAGTACAGCGGTTTTTCTCTCAATTACTCGGTAGTATTCTTTTTCAGTTAATTCGGAATTTTGGCAATTAAGCAGTTGCATGACTTCGCCTTGGGCAATTTCATTGGTAGCTTTAGAAAGAAGCTTCATAATGCGCATTGAATCAGGCTTTACCATCATCTCAAAGGCGCGAGAATATAGGAAATCACCCACTAAGACACTGGCGGCATTACCCCAAACTTCGTTGGCAGTTTCCTTGCCTCGACGTGTGTTGGATTCGTCAACAATGTCGTCGTGTAATAAAGTGGCTGTATGAATAAGCTCAATCACGACTGCCATTAGATGGTGATGATTGCCTTGATAATTAGTAGCGCGTGCACAAAGTAGTAAAAGCAGTGGACGTAATCGCTTACCACCGGCGTTAATAATATAACCACTCATTTGGTTAATTAGCGCCACGTCAGAACTAAGATGATCAATTAATACTTGATCAGTCTTCTTAATATCGTCTTGGACTAGGTTTTGAATATCTTCAAAATTTTGCATAGACAGTTATTTTAGCGTATTCGCTAAAAGATATACTTCTTTAGAGCGCGCTCTTGATGCTTTGGGTTTGCGAATGGTGACTTTAACAAATACCTCTCTGCAAGCTTTAACAAACCCATCAAACCCATCACCTTGAAATACTTTGATAAAGAAATAACCCTTTGGCGCGAGTGTTTTAATTGCCATATCAAGTGCTAATTCACACAAATACATAGACTTAGGGATATCAACAGAAAGTTGACCACTCATGTTGGGTGCCATATCTGAGAGCACGACATCCATTTTATGACCTTTGGTGAGTTGTAATAATTCCTCATAAACCGAGTCTTCGGTAAAATCACCACACAAAAAATCGACATTATCAATAGGCTCAATATCAAGAATGTCACTGGCAATTACCTGACCTGATTTGCCCGCCATTTTAATAGCGACTTGACTCCAGCCGCCAGGTGCAGCACCTAAATCAAGTACACGAGAACCTAGTTTAATGAACTTGTCTTTCTCAATCACTTCAGTGAGTTTGTAAACGGCACGTGAGCGGTAACCTTCTTTTTGAGATTTTTTTACATATTCATCACTTAGATGTTCGCTCATCCAACGACCAGAACTGCTTTTTTTACCCATAAATAGTTATATCAATAATTTCTAATATTGAAGGGTATTTTACGGGATAATAGTGCCTTTTTCGCATTCACTTAATCCGTATGAATACCAAACTTAGAAATATCGCCATTATTGCACACGTTGACCATGGAAAAACCACTTTGGTTGATAAGCTACTTGAGCAGTCTCAAACCTTTGATGAGCGTTTTGAGTCAACTGATCGTATGATGGATTCTAATGATTTAGAGAAAGAGCGTGGCATTACCATTTCATCAAAAAACACAGCGATTAAGTGGAATGATTACCATATTAATATCGTTGATACTCCAGGACACGCCGACTTCGGTGGCGAAGTGGAGCGTGTACTTTCTATGGTGGATTCAGTGCTTTTATTAGTAGATGCACAAGAAGGCCCAATGCCACAAACACGTTTTGTAACTAAAAAAGCGTTCGATCAGGGTTTGAATCCAATCGTAGTGGTTAACAAAATTGACAAAGACGCAGCTCGCCCTGACTGGGTAATCGATCAAGTATTTGATTTGTTTGATCAACTCGGTGCGACCGATGAGCAACTAGATTTCCCTATTATTTACGCTTCTAGTATTAATGGTTATGCTTCATTAGAAGACGATGTACGTGAAGGCGATATGACACCAATGTTTGAAACCATCATTGAAAAAGTAGCGGCACCAGAAGTGGATATTGAGGCGCCTCTGCAAATGCAAATTACCGCATTGGATTATTCTTCATTTGTAGGTGCAATTGGTATTGGCCGTATCACTCGTGGTACGATTAAGAAAAATCAACAAGTCATGGTAGTTGGTGCTGACGGCGTTGAGCGCAAAGCAAAAGTTGCTGACTTGATGGGCTTTATGGGTTTAGAGAAAATCTCAACAAACAGCGCTGAAGCGGGCAACATTGCTTGTATTACGGGCATTGAAGGCATCTCTATTTCAGACACTATTTGTGATGTGGAGAATGCAGAGGCCTTACCACCACTTAGCGTGGATGAGCCAACCGTATCAATGGCATTCCGTGTTAATGATTCACCATTCGCAGGCCAAGATGGTAAATTTATTACTTCAAGAAACATCCGTGATCGCCTAGACAAAGAGCTAATTTATAACGTTGCTCTACGTGTAGCTAATACAGAAGACCCTTCAGAATTTATTGTTTCTGGTCGTGGTGAATTACATCTATCAATTTTGATTGAAACCATGCGTCGTGAAGGTTTTGAGTTAGCTGTGGGTCGACCGCAAGTTATCTTAAAAGAAATCGATGGCGTGGTTTGTGAGCCGTTTGAAGATTTGAGTGTTGATGTGGAAACACAACACCAAGGCACTGTTATGGAAAAATTAGGTGAACGTAAAGCCGAATTAACCAACATGATGCCTGATGGTAATGGCAGAGTAAAACTAGACTTTAACATTCCAGCACGTGGATTGATCGGCTTTAGAACCGAATTTTTAACCGCAACCACAGGTACCGGTTTAATGAACTCAACTTTTGATGCTTATAAGCCACAAAAGCCAGGTGATATTGGCCAGCGTTCTAATGGTTCATTAATTTCTATGAACCAAGGTAAAGCAGTTGCTTATGCGATTTTTAACTTACAAAAGAGTGGTAAATTCTTTGTTGAGCATAATACGGATGTTTACGAAGGTATGGTTGTCGGTATTCATGCACGAGATAAAGATTTGGTGATTAACGTCATGAAGGGTAAACAGCTAACTAACGTACGTGCCTCTGGTACAGATGAAGCAGTATCGTTGACACCTGCAATTAAGCTAGATTTAGAGCAAGCCCTAGAGTTTATTGATGATGATGAGTTGGTAGAAATCACGCCAAACTTCACGCGTATTCGTAAGCGTATTCTAGGCGAAACTGAACGTAAAAGAACACGCAATAAAAAAGTCGACTAGAAAACAAAACGCACCACTGTTGGTATACTAATCCGTTATGGATAGTATTCTTGATTTCTTTGTTAAACAAAAAAAACTAGCATTAGTCTTTACCGTAAGTGTAATCGCGGTAGGGCTATTGGCGCTTAGTAGTATTCAAAGAGACCAATTTCCAGCGGTTGATTTTGAGGTTATGTCTATCTCAACAGCCTATCCTGGCGCCTCACCTGAGGATGTGGAGCAAAACGTAACCAATCTCATTGAAGACGAACTCAGTAATATTTCTGGTATTGATAAGTTTGTTTCAGTTTCTCGAGAGGGGCGCTCAAGTATTACCGTAACGTTATCTCAAGACGTGAGTGATATTGACACGCTTAAACAAGACATTAGAAATGCGGTAAATCGTATTAAATCTTTACCAGCCGAAGTGGTTAGCTTACCCAGCGTTCGTGACCAAAAAACCTCTAGAAAAAGTGTTATTAAAATAAGTATTGGCGCTGAGGGTTTGTCTTACGCTGAGTTAAGGAAAATTACCGACAATATTGCCGATTCTCTTGAGTTGGTTGATGGTGTTTCTGAAGTAGTTAAAGACGGTTATTTAGATCGAGAAATACAAATTAGAATCAACCCTGAAAAGCTTTATCAACATAAGCTTTCCTTGCCTCAAATTATAGAGGCTATTGCCAAGCGCAATACGCGCTACACCGTTGGCCAAAATCACAGTAGAACGGATGAAAAAATTATTGTAGTCTTGGCCAAATTTGACCAAGCTGAATCGGTTGGCGATGTTATTGTTAAGTCAACTTTCCAGGGGCCAGTCGTACGTTTAAAAGACATTGCAAAGATTGAAAATGGCAATGTTGAGGAAAAATCTATCATTCGTGTGAATGGTAAAAAAGGCTTTATTTTGCGAGTGCGTAAACAAGAACAAGCTGATGTCATCACTACAGTTGATTTGGTCAAGGAAAAAATCACCGATCTTAATGCCAAGTATGACAATCAGTTGCAAATTTTTTATTCGACTGACTTGTCTAAATACGTACGTAATCGTCTAAAAATTGTTACTAATAATGGCATGATGGGCTTGCTTTTAGTGCTGATTGTATTGGGTTCTTTTTTATCATTTAAAACTGCTTTTTGGGTGGCGGTGAGTTTACCAGTGAGCTTGCTCGGTACAGTGGCGCTACTCGGCGCAAGTGGCGAAACCATTAACTTGGTTTCATTGGCAGCGATGATCTTGGTATTGGGTATTGTGGTGGATGATTCTATCATTGTGGCAGAAAGTATTCATCACCACAAACAACAAGGCAAAGATCGGTTTGAATCCGCAAAGCGTGGCTTTAAACATGTGATTATGCCGGTGATCACTACTATCCTCACTACTATTTTGGCGTTCTCATCAATGTTCCTAATGGATGGCACCATGGGTAAGTTTATTTATGTGATTCCGATTGTGGTGATTTTTGCTTTAGTGTTGTCGTTCTTAGAGGTGTCCATTGCTTTGCCGGCGCACTTAGCGAGTTCACATGAGAAGATTAAAACCAACCATTGGTTTGATGCGGTAGAGGTTTGGTTTGAGGGCTTTTTAAGTACCGTACTCAAATGGCGCTATGTCGTGGTTATAACCTTTGCACTGTTATTAGCGGCATCTTTGTATTTTGCTAAAACCAACATGAAGTTTGTTTTGTTTCCCGCGATAGGTGTCGATACTATTAGTGC
>Ga0209662_1000761_pt1 | contig 16056 bp, 23 predicted proteins | sample SaaInlV_150m_DNA_4_FD_184662 | JGI IMG/M metagenome (GOLD analysis project Ga0209662, IMG submission 184662) | Marine microbial communities from expanding oxygen minimum zones in the Saanich Inlet - SI072_LV_150m_DNA (SPAdes) (version 2) | ecosystem: Environmental > Aquatic > Marine > Intertidal...
CAGCCGACAGACCTAGTCTAGACCGCAAAAGCATATGGGCCAATCACTGAGTGTTGCACTTAAAAGCCTCCGAATGGAACTCAAGCGACTGCAGCGACGGAGAAGTGCAGAGGTCCGGCAAGAAGAACACCAGAACATCCTCGTCGCCAGCGGAAGCACCTCCTGTGCCGTTGCCTTCGAAGAGGACAGGCCGTTGGTAGACCCGCCTTTTCTCTAGCGACTATATCAAGGCAAGCCAAAGAAGGGAAAAGCAAAGATGATCGTCGTTGGAATCGATGTTGGAACACGAAATCTTGGCATTTCGGTCGTCAAGAACGGCAAATTCGTCTACTGCGCCGTTGCAACTCTTAAGAAGCGCGTGCCGATAAACGATGAGGTCGAGAGGCTTGCCGAGTACCTCTACAAACGCTTCGGAAGAATCGACATTACTGGCATCGAGAAACAGATGCGCGGAACGATGCGAAGAGTAGAGCTGTACTTAGAGAAAGCATTTGAGCGCTTCAGCAAAGATGTACTGGTCGTTCGCCCTCAAGCCGTCAAGCAGTACTTCAACTACAGTGGGCTGAAGAAGTATTCCGACAGGAAGCGCGTCGGGATAGAAAAGTTCATGGCACTCTGCCGCCAGCTCGGTCAGTACGAGAGTATATTCAAGAAGGCCGCAAAGGGTCGTGACAAGCTGGACGATTGCGCGGACGCCTCTCTGATTGCCTTCTTCGTCTACGCCGAGCCAAGCCTTTTGAGCAAGAAGAAGAAAAAGAAGCCCCATGTCGACCTTGATAGCTGGGCTCGTGAGCGGGTATGGAGCGTGGAGGACCGTGCGGTGGCTGCTTCCAAGAAGCGCAGACGAGAATAAACTTGACAGGCTCTGCCCAGAGCAATGGCTGAAACAGACGGACATAAGCATCATGCTCTTCACTTTAGAGTTCTATACGAGGAAGCACGCGAAGAAGCCCTACATCAAAGCCTTGGAAGAGCAGCGGAAGAAGGTCGACGAGCTGCTCGGAAGGGTGCACGAGATCCTCAACTGGAAAAACGATGGCTGGCACTACGCCTACCGGTCGTGGGCGTGGACGGGGGAGGAAAAGGCCTTTGCAAGGCTAAAAGAAGAGCATGCCGTGCTGGTGAAACGACTGGAGCTACTGAAACAGTTGGAGAAATAAGTATCTTATTTACACTTTTAACGGAAAAGCCTTCTAAACAGGTCCAAAATAGAGCACAAACAAGCCTCTTGAAGGATGTCCGCATACACGGAGGACGATTTCTGGAGAATGTACAGGGAGAGAAACGGCATCGACACCAAGGAGTCCGCAGAGCAGTATGCGACGAGAGAAACCTTCGTAGCCTTCGATGCCTTGGAACAGATCTTCAGCTCCGAAAGCATCATCACCTGCAAATACTGCAAGAGCAAGAAGATCACCTACAGCACCGCACAGTTCAGGAGCGCAGACGAGGCAGAGACAGTCCTGTGCGAATGCCAAGACTGCAAGAAGAGGTTTAGAATTAATTGATAGAGAACTATACGTAATTTTTATTACTTTACGGAGCGACGACGGCGATGTTATTGGCACTAGGCTTAGCACCAGTCGCGTGAGTGTTCCAGTACAAATGTCGGTCGTTTTGGTTCACACTTAAACGCACACTACACCCCTTTGGAAATGTGCTTGATAGAGCGATTGGTTGAATTACAAGTGGTTGGTTCAATTCAATGAACTTATACTCATAAGATTCCTGTCCGGGTATTAATCGAACGGATGCTCTGATATCGTCCGCAAGGGCAAGGCATGCCGCCGAGTCCGCGATCAAAGTATTTGCTGCCACAAAGGCTGCCGCATCGGCGTAGTTGGCACTACCGTCATCCAATTTGTGCGTAGGCGCTGGCGCGAGCGTCGTTGTCGTCGTTGCTGCTGGCGCGAGGGTCGTTGTCGTTGGATCGGCCGTGCTACAGTCGGCGCCACTGAAACCAGCGTTACAGGCACAGGCACAGGTGGTGCTGACGCTTCCGGTGATATTACCGCTGACGCTTCCGGTGATATTACCGTTCACGCACGGGATCAGACAAGAATCTGCCGTCGTACAGACTATTTTTGAGTTTAAAAATTTTATGCTGTCACCGCTCTCACAGGCAGCACCTTCCGGTCGTTTCAGAGAGGCCAGATTGTCGATCGCTGCCTTGTCGGTCTGCGGGATCGACTCCATGCACTGGACGCTGTTGGAGCCGTCGCAGCAGTCGGAGGAGTAGTAGAGGTAGTCAATGACAGAGCACGACACAGCGTCGCCACTTGCACGGACGATGCCGGCGGCAATCATCAGAACAGAAAGTGTCAATTTCATAATGGACCTATATGTTCTCAGTTGCAAGGGTATATGAATACGTTCATTGGCAATATATACCCTATTTCGATATTTGATGGCACTGGTAGTAGACTCACAGCGCTACTACTTCAGGCCGACCATCGGATCGCCATTCATCTACTGTGCCGTTGGATTCTATGTCCCACGTCCGTGGTTCCATGTCGTCGTGCGCTTCGGTTCACAGGTGTGCTACGCCGGTTACCTCTACGGCTACGAGCTCTATCGGGAAATTCACACCGAGGTCGGCCTCCTCATCGTTCGCGTTGTCATCGGCCTCGAGTTTCCTCCGATGACCTACTACTTTGTCATCAAACCGTGGCCCTGCCTTCAGAACAAGTCTTTTGATGGATCTCTTGCTTAAGAAAATGCACTCCTCCGATGACTTTGGGGAGCGGAAACGACCGTGGATCGTCCGCAACAAGCTCATCGGCCAAGTCCAGTTCGGCGGAGACAAAAAACGCTTCCCCTGCGTCTCCCTGTTCTGTGCCAACATGTCGGAGATTCCTCGGCAGTGTTGGAAGGTGCTCAAAGTCAAGGGCATGCGAAAGGTACTCGTCTGCTCGAAAAGTCTTACCTTTATCAGCTCTGCAAGGGTAGAGTTTCACTGGGACCAAGGCGACGATGTCGTCACGCACGTCTTCGTCGACTGCATCCGCGACGATTTCAAGCCTGCCGATCGGAAGATCTTCTGGCAGCACCAGATGGAGCTCTACTTCAAGCTCGTCAACTCCCTCTACGAGAATGTCAAAGAGATCGACACGGCAACGGTTGAAGAGATCACGAACGAGCTGGCACAGGCTGTCATCGTGGAGAACGAAAAGGCAGGCGACGATCCGATCCTTGCGCGCGCACAGTCCAGTCTAGTGCACGAAGAGGACTACGACACGATGCCGGAACTGCTGGAAAAGGCCAAGCCGAAAGAATAAGCCTCTATATAGGAAGAAAATAGACGAGTAAGAAGACGAAAATGTTACGCTCACTCTTACGCCCCTACTCTGTCAAGGCACCCGTCGACAACTGGTGGGCCAAGCAGCTGCAGAGCCACGAGCTCTGGATCAAGCCGGACGCCTCACCGCTCTATTGGTGGCAGCGTTGGCGTCTGCGTCGGCCGAATGCATAGGAGAGGGCAAAGCTTTCGTCCCAGAACGGAAGCGTCCTCGTTGCAGGTAACATAGAAGAGGTCCCCGAGCACCTTTCCCTTTAGATTCTGCTTTTGGATCGCAGGGATGAGCGTGTAGCGGAGGCTGTCTTTCCCAAACTGTGCAAGCAGGCAGGTCAGCGCATTCATCGCCGACAGGGAGCCCGAGGCTATTTCGATAATTTGACTTTCCATTCCGTTGAGATGGTATATATAGAAGACGGTGGAAGGGTGCAAGCAGAGAACAGATGACAAAAACGAAGAAGAACCCATCGTTGAGCGTCGGCAGAGGAGAGAAGAACAAGAAGGGCGGCCTGACCGCAAAGGGAAGAAAAAAGTACAACAGCAAGACAGGCTCGAAGCTCAAGGCCCCGAACAAGAGTTCAAAGAATGGTCGGCACAAATCCTTCTGCGCGCGCTCGAGGGGCTGGAAGGGCCCGCGCGGAAAACAGGCAAGGAAGAACTGGAACTGTTAGAGTCTCTTAATCGTAAATACGTATCTTATGCACTATTTTCTTACGACAGATGGCACAGTTGCCTATCTTCTCGATACACTTTCCGCAATACTTGTAGTGCCCGCACGGGGCACAGGCGTGCGTCCTCTCCTTTTTCAGGCATATGCAGCAGCGAGACCTTGCGCTCGGGGACTTTGCTCTGGCCTTGTCTTCGATGTACTCGAGAAGTTTCTGCGTCGTCGTCCGCTCCGTAAGGATGCTTAGGATGGCCCTGTTCACATCGCGATGCCGCTGTGCCACATGGTAGGCATGAGAGGCCGTCGTCTGCACTGTCGGAAGGTCTTGAAAGTGTCGCACGCCCTCAAGGACTCTGTGCGTTCTCTGGAGATCGGCAAAGGCAGACATTGTTGCTGAGAAAAGCGTTAGAGGTAGATATAGGTAATTCATATGAAAACAAGTCTGTTTATCTATGCACTCCTGCAAGGCCTGCTGGTCGCCTCCTACGACATTGAAGAAATTGTACAACGAGGCGGGCAGCGCGGATCAAGCTACTACGACTGGCCGACGGCAAACATTCCGAACCAGCACCTCTTCCCCTGCGGAGTCTATGGCGCCGAATCAAACTATGGACAGGCCGTCTGCATGGTACTGTGGGACTACAAAATAGAGTGTCATATACGAAATTTTCAAGGAAACCTCTACGGGAAGGAATTAAAACTAAGAAACCTAGAGCGCATGAACGACCGCTTTGCGGCCATCATCAACACCTACTGCGAGTCCTTCCTGACGGACCTATGAGCCGTCGACAATGCACAGCTCGTGGCCCTTCTCTGCCACCTTCTGCTGCCAGAGCGAAAGGCAGGAGGCTGGAAAGCCGGTCATGCTTGCCTGCTCTGCCTTCGTGCCCCTCAGGAGCGGCATCTGAAACTGTTCGTGCATCCAGTCGGCATTCTCGCCGAAGAGTTCGTAGAAGGCACCATTGCGGTGCGCATAAATACAAGGCATAACTCAGAAGGCTTGCCTCACTCTAACTACTCTAAAGTTTTAATTTAAAACTACTGTGCAACTTCCTTTTTCGCTTTCGTTTCCCCATTGTTACGTTGGAATCTAACATCTCTTTATCGTACAAACTTTCTATCATTTCTCCTATGCTGGTGTATCCTTGATTCTTTACTTTATGGTACTTTTCCGGGTCTTTTATCATGGACTCTAAGCTCAAGTTCTTGCCGGGGCGAAACCCACCTCGCTCCACCTCATACTGTTCTTTGTACACGGTGACATAGAGAATTAAGGGGTAAGTATCCACAAAAACCTCCACGATGACCTTATCGTCTCCTCGCTTCAAAATCCTGATGTATTCTTTGTACTCTTCGTAATCTTTCATAAAAGGGAAAAAGATACTTAGAGTGTCCCATACTTTTATGGTATTATCCGCCGAACCGGACACTATATGCTCCCCATCGGGGCTGAAGGAAACTGACGTGACACCATCAGTATGACCAAACAAGGTCTGTTCCATTTCACCCGTCGCAACGTTCCATACTTTTATGGTATTATCATACGAACCGGACACCACCTTTGTGCCATCATCGTTGAATGCAACTGAATTGACCCAATTAGTATGACCATTCAACTCCTGTTCCAATTTACCCGTCGTACCCGCAACGTTCCATACTTTTATGGTATTATCCCACGAACCGGACACCACCTTTGTGCCATTGTGGTTGAAGGAAACTGACCTGACAAGACCAGCATGACCATTCAAGGTCTGTTCCAATTTACCCGTCGCAACGTTCCATACTTTTATGGTATGATCAGACGAACCGGACACCACCTTTGTACTATTGTGGTTGAATGCAACTGAATAGACCTGATAAGTATGACCATTCAAGGTTTGTTCCAATTTACCCGTCGTACCCGCAACGTTCCATACTTTTATGGTTTTATCAGACGAACCGGACACCACCTTTGTGCCATCATCGTTGAATGCAACTGAATTGACACTTCTAGTATGACCATTCAAGGTCTGTTCCATTTCACCCGTCGCAACGTTCCATACTTTTATGGTATTATCCCACGAACCGGACACCACCTTTGTGCCATCATCGTTGAATGCAACTGAATTGACATCATCAGTATGACCATTCAAGGTCTGTTCCAAGCGACCGGTCGCAACGTTCCATACTTTTATGGTATTATCCTCCGAACCGGACACTACATGCTCACCATTCGGACTGAATGCAACTGAATAGACGTAACTAGTATGTTCTAACGTTAGTGGCATAGACGTTTCACGGGGGGTTCCGTTGTTATGGGTTTTTATATATATAGATACAATTTATGTACAGCAATAGCATAATTAAGAAAAAAACTTATTGGTAGGGAGAATCGACACTTCTAATGTATTTCACGACGGCCATTATGTTAGAAAAGACGGCAATGGACTCCTTCTTTGCCTGTGGCAGGAGGGTATTCTTGATGTAGGGCTGGAGCTCTTTCTCGTAGTAGTCGTCGGCAAAGGCGTTCTCCTTTGCGGCAAGGTACTTTTTGTTCAGGTTCTTTGGCAGGACAACGATGGCATCGATTTTTTTCATACTCCACCATGTTGCACCCATGACCCAGAGACGCTTTTTCTTCAACAATGCGGTCACCTTGTCGCAACGCTTCATAATCTCGTCGCCGTCCTTTTCCCACGTCAGGCCCGATCGGTCCTTGCCCTTCGGCGGAGGCATCGCACCGACTGCCCACATGATTGGGTCAGCATCCAGCCATTCCATCTTCTTCTGCACACTCTCTACATAATAGGATTTGCCACTGCCAGAAGGCATGATCACCGAACGCCCCTGCCAATGGTAAGAGTCCTTCGTTGCATGCTTTGACAGGTAAGCGTCGATGCGTTCAGGAAGCGTTGTGTAGTCCATGTTTTAAATTACAGGAAGAGCATAATATAGACACAATCTTATAACTTAAGTAGCTCTAACCTCTGCCGTTTTGCTAGCCGATTATTCATTGAATCCTCATTGTGAAACGGCCACATCTTGTCCATTGCATCACCAATGAATGCGTACTCATTTGCTGCAGGACGTAAAACAGCATGTATTGCCCCAAATAGCTGATTTCTGTAGTCGAACATTTTGCAGGTGTAAAGCCCTGCCGCCGCTACATTTTTGTAGACTGGCACATCTGCGTCGAGTTGTTCATTGTTTAAAATAAAAAGTGGGATTACAAATTCTTCCGAAAAGATGTCCCTGTCATCATCTCTGTCGTTTTTTTCAAAGATGATCTTGTACCTTGCATAGACGAGTTCGAAATTGTTGGCCACAGATGAATTATAGTTTTTGTCCAAATGCACTTGTCTTTGTATAAACCGTTTACCGCTCTTAATTCTTCGTGCATAAATCTTGTACGAGAGAAAAATGTTGCCTTTCACCCATTCTTCGTTTGATTCGTTCTCTAAGGCAACCTCTTTAACATTATATTTAGAAAAATCATCACCGGGGAGAAGATCTTTTCGAAAGCAGATATTTTCTAAATACTGAAAGGCATCATACAAAAACAAATTCTCTCCATCATCTCTCATATATTGACCTACAATCCCTGTGATTGTCTTGGACCAGTTTCTGTACAAGTCAAAAGTGGATTTGTCTTTGCTCTCTCTATAAAGCAAAATGTCTTGGTCATTTCTGTTTACTCCATTTTCAATTTTTTGTTTTGCAAAACTGGCACCGCCGCAGACTGGGATTCCTTCCCTGCGCATCCACGACATGATGTCCAAAAAAACGCTCACAGGAGACTCTTTTTCTTTACAGGTCATCGTAATGGACTCTCTATCTGCGATGTTGTACAAACCATCTACCATTTTGCTGTCCCTCATTTTCTGGTCAAGCACCGTCCTAGTTAGGGTTAGGGTTGGCGGCTTATTGTCTAAAAATTCTTCAATTCGCTTTTGCAGTTCCAAATCAATTATAAATGATGTTGAGTATTCTCCAGCACGTTTTACTAATTTTGTTGGTTCCTTAAGATCAAAATGAGTCATATGCCACATTAATCCAGATTTGCTTCGGTAAACTAGAATAGTTTTGTTTCTCGTCTTTCTATTCAGTTCGATATACGAACGACTTCCCCATACACTACGGTAGTGTGCTACGGGCACCCAAACTGGATCGCTGCTCATAGTTATTACCACATAATATGAATACAATCTTATATACCAGAAATGGTCGTCAAAGAAAGCGCAAGGCAAGCCAGCCCAGCAGGCCGACAATAAGGACCCCTCCGACGACCCAGAAGACGACGGCAATGCTCTCTGCATTTGAGGCACAGTCGATTTCCTCGCCGAGGATGTTCTCGGCCAGCAAAGCATACTTGTCCAAATTTCGAATTGCTCGGCCAAAGTAGGTATTGTAGACGACCTGCCACGCATTGTCGTGGCCGCCAGTGTACTGATGGTGCGCGCGCTCGTGCACGGCAAGCTCCATCACGGCAAGCATCTTCGACAGGCTCGTAGGGTGGTCGTGGACCCTTGTGCCGTCGTTCCAGTGCAGACGGATCCAGTAGCTGACATCATGGATGGACCCGCCGTAGGAAGCTCCGTAGGCGTAGAGGCCCATCGTGTAGGCCGAGTCCTTGTCACGAAGTATACCGAGCGAGTAGGGAACGTCCATAATAGTGTCGGCACAGTTCTCGATCACCGAAGCGTAGAGGGAGAGCATCCTCTTGTCATAGGATGTCAGCGTGTAGTCACAGTCGCCAGCCTCGTAGCACTCGACGACAATGTCATCGACGACTCGGATGCTCTTCATGCTCAGGTCCTTTACAACGACAAACTCCGAGCTGCCAGTCTCGGCCGCAGCAGTGCTGACCTCTTGGTGGAAGGGCACGGTGTCATAGCGGTGGAAGGCTGTGCTGTCGACCCTGTAGGCGCCGGGGGAATTCATCCGAGCCACGACGGCTGGGCTTTTCACCGCAATCGACGGCTCTTCCGACAGCACCGAAGTCTCCATGATCGTAAGCGAAGAAACCGCATTGAGAAGGAAAACAAAAAGCAAGAGCATGATGGTCGTAGTGTGTAGCTGAGGGGGCATTTATACAAGAAAAAATAAAACCATCAAGTGCAAAGAATGACAAAGACCACATGCTTTGAAAAGCAGGGCTGCATATACAAGCTGACAAATAAAGTTAATGGAAAATACTACTTTGGTAAAACTGTAAACTTTAAAAACAGGATGCGGGGACACAAACACTCTGCAAAGAAGGCCAAAACATACCTTGCAAGATCAATCAGAAAACATGGCTGGGAGAACTTCACAACTGAAATTTTGATAGACGAAGTGCCTTCGGAGGACTTATCGGGCCTTGAAAAGTCTTACATTGAAATCTACGATTCTATGAATAGAAGGAGAGGCTACAACTTAACCAAGGGAGGCGAGGGAACGTGTGGCGTCGTACCATCTGAAGAACAGCGGAGAAAACAATCGGAAAATAATAAAAAACACAATGCAGTTGGTAAGGGTACAATATCCAAATCGTATGGCAAATGGAGTGTATACTCGACAGAGAATGACGAAACAATCTATCTTGGAAGATTCAATACAAAAGAAAAAGCAGTTCATGCTCTATCAACCTTTAATGTCAGCGGAGAAAAAATGGAGTCGGACACCCGCGATCCACAACATGGATCTGTAAGTTTTGATAAAAAAGCAAAAAAATGGCAGACGCGTTTCACTTGGACAGAGAACGGAAAACAAAAACACAAATTTATTGGATCGTACAATTCAAAAACCAAAGCTGAAAAAGCTTTAAAAGCATATAATGACAGTGGTACAAGGCTATTGTCTGACACAAGGCCAAAGCGTGAAACAGGCAAAGGAAATATACAGTTTCGTCATGGAAAGTATCAAGCTACAGTTGTGAAATTAAAAAAATTTACAGTCGGAACTTTTAACACAAGAATCGAAGCAGAAGATGCAATTAAGATTTTTTTGGAAACCGGTGAACGAACGCTGAAATTCAAGAGAACAAAAGAAAAAGGATGCATTTCTAAAAGAAAAAATGGGAGATTCAGTGCAAGATACAAGCGAGATACATACTTAGGCACCTTTAGTACAAGGGAAGAAGCAAGGGCTGCTATTGACGAGTATTTAAAGCAGAATGCCTAAGTAGAATCGAATTCCATGAAAAAATATTTTTATATTATTCTATACGTTTTATGTTTTTTATGTTCTTTGCGGTTGGTATTTTTTTCTACCTTAAATTGGCGATTCGTCATTGGCGGCGATTTCCCTGAAGTAATCCATGTCCCCACAGCGCACACCTTTGCAGCCATTGTATGCGTTGTTACCCCAATGTCCGGTACCTTCAATTCTCGCGAATTGTCCAGACAAGTTGCTGAAGTAATACTGCGGGCCTTGGAAGGCGATGGTATTAAGGTATTTGAAGGGCGAGAGAAAATGTTCGGTTGCGTCGCTCGTGTAAGAGGTCAGCTTGCGAAGCTCGAGCTTCTCGGTCAAGTATCTTGCGCCGGGGTACATTGCCTGCGCGGCATCCATCTCTGGTATTTCCGTATCTTGGTAGAGGGTCGGGTGCATCTTGCCGGTCAAATCAATCGGGTTCTGCATCCTCGGTGCATTCGGCTGGTTCGTGCGGTAGGGAATCATGTGCGCAATGATATCGGCGCGGAAGGCCTCCGCATGAATGTCGGCGGACAAATCGTCCAAGTCCTTGTAGAAGCGAGTCCCTTCGCCACCTTTGTAACCTGCTGCGAAGATATCTTCGGCGATGGTGTAGTTCTTGTCGTTGTGCACAATACTCTTGCTGTAGAAGGTGTAGTGCCCTACATGGACCTTATGAATAATATCATCGCTGAGCTGGAAGTCGGCGTGGCCCATAAAGGTCTGCCCCAAATCGGCGCCGGATTTTGCCAAAATTCCGGAACACATATCGTAGCGAATGAACGGTCGCGTGATCATGAAGCCAACCGGCACCAAGATGTCGTACTCGGCAAACTTGTCAAGAGTAGTCTTTGTCATTGCACAGTGACAGAACATACACTTGAACATGTCGTTCTGGGTCATGTTTGCGGCAGCAGGCAATCGTGTTCGCATTTCAAGTGATTGCTGACCAGCTGCAGGGAAGTCGACATTAAGATCAGTCTCAACATTCCTGCTAAACTGTGCTCTATTTGTGCGGAAATCAGCTGCTGTGCGACCGGCAAGAGCGTCGTTAATCCTTTGCCCGGCAGGTTTCAGACTGCGTGCAAGGCGTTCGATGTTCGTGTCGATGCTCTGCTTGCTGATCTCAGTCTTCCACTGGGATAGCGTCTGTGGGGTCAGGGCATTGCCTTCGGCCACGTGCGCCTCCATGCGCGCTTCCATTTGACCGGCATCGATGGCGTTCATTGGCTGGATGTAGTCGCGAACGAGTTCTTCCAGAAGACCGAGCGGGTCGACGGTCTGGGAATCGTTCAACTGTTGAAAGTACTGCACCGTGCTGGAGAACTTGTCCAAGAAGGCCTTCGTCTCCTTCAAGGCGGCCGATCGGGCCTTCTTCGAGCTTGGCGCCTGAAGTTCCATCAAGGCACGTTCAAGCAGGCCACCGTCGCTGAGTTTGCTGCGGCGAGAGACTGCCTTGTCGGTCAAGGCCTTCTCATAGACAGCATTCGAGCGTTTCAGGACACTCAGACGCTCGTCGTCGCTTCTGGCAGCCTTGAATTCACCGATGACGCTCTGTCGGACGGAGCCGAAATCGTCGGCAGTGACGAGCGACTTCCACATCTCCGGAAAACCAGAGTGGAAACGCTGCGCAATTTGCGAGGCCTCTAGCTGTGGCACGTATGCCATTTGCGGGTGCCCTGCGCCAAGGACAGAGTGGGCCAGAGACGGGTCCCACGAGTCCTGCAATGCACTGATCAACGGCTCGATGGCCGAGGCAGAGTTGAAGACACGGCGCCTGTTCACGTCCGGGTCGATGGACACACCTACAATGGCATCTCCAGTTGGCAAATCTTGTCTGTCTGCAAGGCAGGTTCGATCGTAGTCGGTGCCAAGGATGCTAAACAAGAATCGGTGGCAGTCCAATGGCGAGGCGGTATTTCCGGTGTAGTTGCGGCAGGCACGCTTCACGGTTTCTGCCCAGTCACGAATGTCCGAGTCGCGGAAATGTTCCAGAGGCAAATCGCCCAACCAAGTGCAGATTCCGTCTGGCGCCTTGCGTTTCCATGAGTCGTCGGCAACATCACCGTCATGGTGGCACATCATTGGGTCGTCGTAGTTGCTGACGTCCCGTGCGGCCATGCCAGTGTTCCCGTAGCCCTTCAAGATGTACTGGTGATCGCCACTGGGAAGTCCGGCACTGTTCCAGCGAAAGCAGTTGGCAATGGCATCGGTGATCTGAATCTTCTCAAAGCGATCTACATCACAATTGAAAACAAAGATGCTGCGATGATCGGTCTTGTACTGCACCGAAGAGGTCGAATCGTGCGCGAGCATTGTGTAGTATTCGCCAATCATCTTTTCTCTGCGCAGTAATTCTACTGGCTCGCCGCTAAAGTCCATATCGAATGGGCGAGTTTCACACACCACCGAGCCGCGAAAGGTGGTCAATTTCTGCATTGACGCAGAGTTCGAGTTATTGTCGCTGATGGCCTTGCTTGGCCCGGCCTCTTGGTAGGAAGAGACATTCGACGGAACCATGTTCAGGTAGACGCCTACCTTTGATGGCAAGATCCACGTGTCCGCAGTGATCCCTTGGTAGGAAAGCATTTCGCGAAGCTGTGCGTCGAGCAAAAACATCCCACGAGGAGTTTTCTGGCAAATTGCCCAGCGATTGCGATCCATTCGCATCAAATCGTCAATTCGCGTAATTCGGCGCCCATATTGGCGATTCCATTCCTTGTAATGGTTCTTACCTGCGAGAAGGGCGTGAAGGACGCCGTAGTAGGCTGTCTCGTGCACTGCGCTGGTAATCTGTTCTAGGTTGGTCAAATAATGCTTGCGACCGCGTTCGGTGGTCCAAAATCCGTGCTCGATTATAAAGGCGAGACCACGTCGTACGAGACGATCGGATCGCTCCTCTGATTCGGCGGTGACGTATCGCGGGACACCCTGATGCGGCTCTAGGTCCGCCATTGTGCGATTGAAGCGAAAAATGTCCCATTTCACGCTCAGCTGATCGGTCATCTTCCACGGCATAACACGCGACGTGTACCATTCGTCCGTTCGCGTAATCAACCAGTCCATGATGTCTTCCAAATGGAGTGATTTTCCGCGATATGCGTCGGGAAGATTGTAGGTTTCGTGCGAAAAAGTATCGCCGGCCTTGACATTTTGTCCGTCTTGCACAGACGACGGTCCAAAGAAAGGTTCGAATGGGTTATCGCTATTCGTCGTGTGGCCTGTGCTAAGGCCGGGCAAGGTCGAAAAGTCCTTGTTCGCTGCGAGAGTTGCCATAATAATATATTCGTAAATTCACTTGCTTGAAGTAGTAGCTGCTAGGGTGGAGCTAGATGGTATATATAACATTATTTTTAATGCACTTTTCCAGACACAAACCTCAGTCGAGGTGCACATGCTCCTGCATTCCAGCTCCGGGGAGGCTCAGGCGATCCTGCCAGTTCCTCATCTTGTGCACGTGGTAGGTCATGAAGAAGTACTGCAGGTAGAACCATGCGAGCAGCCCGGCACCGGCAAGGAACAGCCACTTCCAGTGCACGACCCACTGCACCATGGCCTCACAGCGCCGGTGTCCACAGAGCGAGTAGTCCTCGAGGACATCAAAGATGGCCCTGTTTAGCGGTGCAATGCGCAGCTCCATCTCCTTCTGGGCACAGGTAGCCTCTGGACCAAGCTGGATCCTCAGGCGCGCATTCGTGCAAATGTCCGATTTCAAGTACAGCCGAGCCCTTGCCGCCCGCTGAGTTCGGTCCAACCAGTGCGCATGGAAATTGTTAAAGCACATCAGCAGGACGGAGAAGAGCAGAAAGCCCGCAAAGGCCAGAAAGAGAGTCGATTTGCTCTGCCGTTGCATAAGGTCTCTATATTGGAGGTCGACGAGTAGCTTTATAGCCGCCCGCCAATGTCTGCGATCTTCCTCTCCATCGTGGCCTCTGCCCTTAGCGTAGGGGCAACGGTGCCGCAGATCCTCAAGATCCTTCGCCATGCGGGGACTCAGGACCTGTCGCTGGCCTGCTTCTCGATGCACGCTTTTGCCGGTGTCCTCTGGTCCTTCTACGGGGCAATCATCGATGCGCCGGTGCTGGCCATCGAGGCAGCCTTGGTCTCCGTCCTCAATGTCATCGTCGTCGTCCACATCCTTGAACAGAAGCAGGCCTACAGCAGCAGGCCGACCTCGTCGCCCTCCTCGGACGGCTCTCTGCCTGTTCTCTGAAAAAACTGCAAGCGAGAGCATCGTACATAGCTGCCACCAAGGCCAAGGAAGGCTTCTCCTTTCGGCAAGTAGCCTATCCCGCACGACAGCAGAGGGAGGCCGTCCTTCCGCCAGTGCACGATCGTGTGCATCTCCTCCTTGTAAAAGTTTCGCAAGTATCTCAAGTTGGAGAAGGAGTCCGTGCTGATCAGCGCATGCGGCAGTTTCGGCGGATGCTTGGCAAGGAGCTCGCCCATCACCGGGGACAAATCGTGGAGGAGGAGGTCGATCTTCCAGCACAGCTCGTCTGGGAGGTACTTCTTAATACACTTGCTGGTGCTCATCTTTCTAGACAAGGACTCCAATTTCCCGCCAAGCTTGACGGTGTTCGTTCCAGCGAGGCTTTCTTGAGTAGCGATAGAGACGGACCTTCCCTAGGGAGTCCGTGTAGCCAACTTCCACGCTGAAGGACCCGTCACAGGCCACAGCATTGACCTCTTTGCCATAGCTCAAGATCAAGCGCCGAACGTATTCAATCTTCTTTGTTCGAATGACCATTGCAGGAAACTTTGCCGGGTACTTTTCGAGAAGCTCTGCCATGACCGGGGACAGGTCGTGCGTCAGGGCCTCGATCTCGCAGCAGAGCTCCATCGGCAGCTTCTGCAGAAGCTCCATGAGCGGGACAGCTACGGCAGCTCTCCTAGGGCGTTGAAGGCACTTGCGCGCTTGACGAGGCAGGCGACTGCAAGGCAGCAGAGCAGGCAAGCAAAGAATACGAGAACGACGATTGCCTGATTGTTGTCGTGGATCATTCAAGAGACTTACAAGTGCATCTAGAGATGCCTATCTTTCGTCGAGGAAGCTGCACCATCAACCTGCCAGAGGGCCAGAGCTTCGTGTGCACTGCCTCTCCGCACTGCGCCGAGTGGTACCTCTGCCCCGGAATGGAAAAGGGAAAACTCTACAAGATTTCCTGTCAGAAGGGCAGCCTCGTCGCAGAAAAGATTACCTCAGCAACAGACAAAGCCACCATTGTGGGCGTACTTGACGATGGCATGAAAGCGTCTGGAGCTGCCGTCCCGCACTAGCTCGATGGCACCGCTGGAGCTGGCGGTGGGTCGAAAGCTGAAGATACCTTTGCGGCCCAGAAAGCGGTGCTGCTCGTCGTAGAGCGGGCAGCCAGTAGGGAGCTGCATGTCGTAGACGGTCCGGTTGATGCAGTCGGGGCCTAGGATAGGAGCAGAGGGCGCGGGAGGGTACATTGTCAATAAAATTACTTTACTACTACTGGTGTTTAATTCTTACTGCATGTGGAGTAGGGCTTCTTGCCTTTTACTGGTAACCGTTCCAGCAGGAGCCACGCTTGCCGCCCTTCTTCTTCTTTTTTGAGCTTGTGTACTTTGCCATTTTTTTTGATCCACCCTACCGCTGTGTGGCTTATATACTCCTCAGCCGCCACGGTTCAAGGCCGCAATCCCGACGATACCGACGAGGATGGTCTTGCTGACAAAGGACAGAATAATGTAGCCGATCTCCGCACACCTGTAGGCATCGACGCGACGCTTCTCATGAAGTGCAATGCCACGAAGCTTCTCGTTCTTGTCGACAAAGCATCGCCAGCAGCAGGTAAGCTCATCGTCGGGGTCGTCGAGCGTCACCATGGCCTCGTTCTCGTCGTAGCCAAAGGCCCCCCTTTCTGTGCAACAGAGAAATACATGCTTTATTGTGTCGAGGATTGGAAAGGTCAAA
>Ga0209662_1000768_pt1 | contig 15998 bp, 2 predicted proteins | sample SaaInlV_150m_DNA_4_FD_184662 | JGI IMG/M metagenome (GOLD analysis project Ga0209662, IMG submission 184662) | Marine microbial communities from expanding oxygen minimum zones in the Saanich Inlet - SI072_LV_150m_DNA (SPAdes) (version 2) | ecosystem: Environmental > Aquatic > Marine > Intertidal...
CTGGAGGAGCAAGTAATTCGCAGTACGCAGGTTTTGCAAAAGTATACAAATACAACAAAGGCAGTGCCAACGATGGTGATTGGAACCAGCATCAGTTGATTTATGGAAATGATACAAACACCATAGACTATTTTGGTTCTGCGGTAAAGTTAAGTAGAAATGGAAATGTGATGGCGGTAGGAGCAAACAGCTATTCTGGTTATGCTAGTTCAGGCACGGACGGCCTTGATGGTTTTGTAAGAGTATTCAAAGAAGTAGATAATGTATGGACGCAAATTGGTTCTGATATAGCGGATATTACTCAAGGAGATGGAACGGGTGGTAAAGCAACCATTTCATTGAACAGTGATGGAACCATCTTAGCGGTGGGTAGTTTAAAAGCAGATTCAGGTAATGGTGCGGTACGTGTATTTGAATACAATAGTGGAACTGATTCGTGGAGTCAACTAGGTTCAACGCTATATGGAGACAATGCTTCATCGCACGATTTTTTTGGTACATCTGTTGATTTGAATGATGACGGAACTATCTTGGCAGTAGGGGCACCGATTGATATTGGTGGTGTTGATTATGTAAGTGGAAATACAGAAGCAGGTTACGTAAAAGTATATAAATATGCGAGTGATTCTTGGAGTGAATTCGGTACAAATTCAGAAGGCGAAACACAATTAAAAGCCGGAATTCGTGGGTCTTTAGCAGGAGTAACCATCGGTAGTTATTCCGATTGTTTTGGAATATGTGTTTCGTTTAACGATGATGGTACAACGTTGGCGGTAGGTGCGAGGTTTTTGGATTTGGCTATCACACAGGTGCAAACCGGAATGGGATGTATGACTGTATTCAAATATAGTAGTGAAGGAGATGTATGGATGAATTATGGTCAACCAATTTTTCCTGATAGTGATCAAAGTAATCAAGCGGCGGATTCGGTGTCATTAAGTAGTGATGGAAACACAATGTTAATTGGAAACAGACTCGAGAGTGACGGAGATGGAGTAGATAGCCGAGGTTCTTCACACATATACAAATATATAGGAGGTCAATGGGTGCTTACCGCAGGACCGTTTTTTGGTATCCAAGGTAACGGACCTCATGTATCTGCGGTAAGTATGTCAAGTGACGGAACCAGATTTGTTCACGGTATGTTCACAAACGATGATATTGATAGCACTAGTGGCGCGATTCAAGCGTTTCAAATAGATTACGAACCAACATTGCAAATCAAAGATGGTATTATGAATGCACTTACTGGAATTGGTGCGGATGGCGGGAATCTGGAGATAACTTTGCCTTATCTGACCGGGCTGAGTCCAGCAAAACGCAACTACGAAAAAATATGGGGAAATAACATTGGTGGTAGCACATATGATCCCGATGCGGCTACGCCTTATAACCATGCCTATTTGTATGTAAAAAATGCAGTAAGAGAGGCAAATGATTTGCTTTTAACGGGCACAACAGATGGTTATGCATTGTCATCGAAACAAGGAGCCGCAGGTGAAATTCGGTTCTCGTGTGTATATAGCACTAGAACAAGCCTGGCTCTATCAATCGGGGGTGGTATTTCACAGTCGTATTATTTAGGTGCGTATGGAAATGTGTATGTAAGTGGTAGCAGAACGACCAGTGACGATCGCCTTAAACATAACGAAGAACCGATTACAAACGCATTAGAAACCATTCGCAAATTGACACCAAAACATTATATAAAAACGCATAAAATGTATGATGCGAATCACAACTTCGTATTAGACACTTCTGGAAACCCGTTAGACGCTTCCGGTAATTTATTGAATGAAGAATATTTCTTCGAAGACGGTTTGATTGCGCAAGAAATAGAATTGATTCCTGAATTAAAACATGTTGTCACCGACGAATGTATAACTGATGATATCAAGGAACCTAAGACAGTGAACTATACTTCTATATTTGTTCGTGCGGTGAAAGCATTACAAGAGTTAGATGCGATTGACCAAGAACAACAGTCAATGATTGAATCGTTAGAAGCGCGAATCGTGGCACTCGAAAATAAATAACTTTCGAAAACAATAATTATATGAGATAATATAAAAACATACTTCAAAATAAAGACAATTCCAAAAAAATAATTTAGAAATTATTATAATATATTCTCATATATTATAGTTTTAAAGGAATATGACAACATGGTTAGAAGATGCAAGCGCAAACAGACATATCAAAACCTATGTGAAGGATTTTTTGGATCTAAGTGGAAATTTCACCGTGAGAAACAACTATGAGGATTACAAATGGAACTCGTATGGGCAACTGATGAGTGGTGTTTATGAAAGTGATAATGCTGTGTATTTTGGTAAGAGAATAGATATGGATGCGTCGGGCACTACCATTGGGGTTACAGCACACAGAGAGAATACAGATGGTGCATTAGGCGTAGCTCATGTATACAAATACGATTCGGACGCCGAAGTGTGGTATCAACTCGGGAACAATCTTCTTCCAGATACTTCCATTGACGATGCTTTTGGTTACGAGGGAATATGTTTAAGTCATGACGGAACTATAGTAGCAGTGAATGATGCTACTTCTAAAAATTCCTCCAACACTTCCAATACAGGTAAAACATATGTATTTCAATACAACGCTGATACCAACAATTGGGATACTTATGGAGACAACCAAACGGAATTAGAAAGCACATCAAACGGTGAAAACCTAGGCAATCTAGGAATCAGTATGAGTAAAGATGGCTCCACAATTGCCTTGACTGAACAATTAGGCACCGTTGATATTCGTATAAAGAAATTAGTAAATGGTTCTTGGACAAACATTTGGGATACAAGTGTGTTGAGTGGTAATGATTCGCGCCCAAGTTTGAATTATGATGGGTCTCGTGTTGTTTTCAATAATTACACCAATCAAATAGCATATGTATATGAGTATTCTGGAAGTGGAACGACATGGAACCAAGTGGGAAGCGCGATTCCCAATACTGGTGGAAGCAGTCATTCTAGCAGCACAAGCATAAATAATGCAGGAGACATTGTTGCGGTGAATGAGGAAGTTGGAGATACGGTCAGCGTTTATCAATTTGTAGATACCGATTGGGTCAAATTAGGAAGCACGTTGACGCACCCCGATGGTGCAGGCAGCGAGTTTGGAGTTAAAACGAAATTAAATGCAGCAGGTGATATGATTATTATCGGAGCCGGCGTTGCCGATACAATTCATATATTCAAATACCAAAATGGAGATTGGGTTCAGATAGGCGATACACTCACCGGCATTGGTAGTTCTCAAACATTTGGAGCTACCGTTGCAATCAGTGATGACGGAACCAAGATTCTGGGCAGCGGAGCCAATGACGACTTAAACGGCACCAATTCAGGATACGTTCAAGCCTTCCAATGGTCAACAAAATCGTATGGACCCCTAATTGATATTAGCGGAGAAACAATCATATTCGGAAAAGACGTACACAAAGATGACCCCAATTATTACAAAGTGGTTGAAGATGGTATGAATTCAGCAGTTTATAGCGTCACAAATGAATTGTATGGTGGGACAAACACCGACTATTTCGGTTCTAGTATCGCAATGAACGAAGATGGGTCGAGAATGATTGTTGGTGCTGCCTTAGGAGATGAATCGGCAACTGATGATGGTTATGCTATGATATTAGAATGGAATAATGGACGTTGGGGGCAAGTAGGTAACATAATTTCGCCAACCTCGACAAATTATCATCGTTCAGGTGCGACGGTAGATATGAATGATACGGGTGAGATAGTATTACTTGGATCATTATACGAGAGTACTGGAACTAGTCAAAATGGTTCTATCTCCGCATATGAATACATTAATGGAGATTGGTCACTCAAAGGAAGTATAATTGATGGTTCTTCTGGTAAATTCGGTCATGAAGGTTGTGCAATGAACGGAACTGGAAATGTGATTGCCGGAATAGATATAGTGGGAAACGTCAAAGTGTATCAATATGTAGAAGCGAACAGTGACTGGTCTCAATTAGGGTCGAATATATCGGTTAGTTCGGGTGAGGTCAACTCTGGTTACGCCGCAACAAAAAGAATCGATTTAAATCAAGATGGAACCATTATTGTGGTAGGTGATGTAAATGATGATACAACTGGAACAAATAATGGTCGCTTGAGTGTGTACAAATTCACAGGTGACGTCACTGATGGGTCGTGGAATCTTATTGGAAATCATATAACCATTACTACTAGCAGTAGTTTTCCACAAGATGATAACTTCGGTAGAGAAGTCTCCATAAACAGTGATGGAACGATTGTAGGAGGCACGTCATTATATTACAACAGCGAAGAAGGTCGTTCTTTCATTTATAAATACAGTGAAGACGCGGGAGATTGGGTGCAACTGGGTACAGACATTGGTAGAGATCAGATGGTCGACAGTGCAACAACTTATAACGCTCGTAGTATTGCTTTAAGTGGAGATGGAAAGACAGTCACTATTGGTGATAGTCACGACAGTACTTTATATGGCGACGGAGGTGCGGTCAATGTATTCAAATATGCAAATGGAAATTGGGTATGGGTTGGTCAAATATACGGTTCACAGGCAAGCGGTAATTTCCGTTCTTCTTGCATAAGTCGTGATGGAAAACGCATTGCTGGAAGTACTATGAATGATGATTCAGGTGGAGAAGACTCAGGTATGGTAAAAACTGGAACAATCGTAAATTTTCTGGATGGTGCTGCAATGAAGATTGAACACGACCAAGTGCGTGTGCCAAAGTTATCGTTGGGTGACTGGACAACAACCCCAATAAGTATGGATCGAGGTGATTTAACTACTCCCATGATGACACTTACTGGACTACCTTCTAATGAACGCAATTATAGAACAGAATGGGGTTTCGATGCGAATACAGAAGGTTTCAATCGTCCTTCTTGGTCCTCTACCAAGAATAATGGGCATAAACATGCAAGTTATTTCTATTTGGATGATAATCAATATTCAGAACACGATTTATTATTTCGTGGTTTTGAAGAAAGGAATGAGACGTACCACAATATGTATGTGAGAGAGGGTTATGCATTAGTCTCCAGATATCAAAGCGGTGCCATGTTTTTTCAAACTAATTCGACACAACAGAATCAAAATACTCAAAATAAGAAACTTTCATTAGGTATAGGAATCGCTCCGGGTTGGTATGTATTAGCGGTGAACGGTAACGCATGGGCTAACTCATGGAGTGGTAGTAGTGACGACCGTCTTAAGCACAATGAAAGACTTATTACAAATGGATTGGAAACCATTCGTAAATTAGCCCCCAGACATTATTTCAAAACGCGCAAAATGTATGACGCCGACCATAATTTTGATTTGGATGCGTCAGGAAACCCCTTGGATGCTTCGGGCAATGCATTGGCCGAAACCGATTATGGTGTTGAAACTGGATTTATTGCACAAGAAGTAAAAGAAATATCTGAATTAACACATGTCTTCAAAGAAAGTGAAGATGACAAACCACATGGACTACAGTATACATGTATTTTTGTTCATGCAATTAAGGCATTACAAGAACTTGATGAAAAAGTGCAACAACGTCAAGCAATCATAACAAGTTTGGAAGAAAAAATACAAACATTAGAAAATGCTTAATATAAGTGGTAGTATTGCCAAAAAAATAACTCTATACTAATAATAATACCATAAATAATATCAAATCCCAAAAAAACAATGAATGCGAACAAACATTTAGAAAGGATATCCCAAAAAAATAATCGTTCAAATAACGATTATTTTTGAAAATAGCAAAATATCTAAAAAGAATATACAAGAAGAAAGAAAAGAATGAGTCAATGGTTTGATCAATCCAATAATGCGAATAAACTGCGCCAGTCCTATATCAAGGGTTTCCTGGATATTAGTGGCGGCGGCGTCTACATTCGCAGTGATAACTCATTGAATTTATATACAGAAGCAGATGGGGTCACGCCTGCGTTCGGCATGGATGCGACCAATTATCGCGTAAAAGGAAAAGGCCGTGCGTCTGATGCGCTGGGAACGTATACCGATGTTCCCATGGAGAAGTTAGCGTATTTGCTTGATTTATCTGATAACGTGCAAGACCAAGTAGATTATGTAGTGGACAAAGTCAAATATATGAACAATGATGCGAGTAATAACAATACAGTGCTTCAACTAAATGGTTCGGACCAGAACAACAAGGAGATCATTGTATGGGGCAATGTGGTGCCCGGCGATGCGGAAACATACAACTTGGGTTCCGCATCAAAGCCATTTGATTCTATTTATTTGAAGAACAACACGATTTATTTTGATAGTTTACAAGATTCTGACCCCACGGGTGCGATGTCGTTCAATACCGAAACAGGGCGAATGGACGTGTCTTACAATGGAAGCATCGGTAGTACAGTCATTGCCTACAACGACAAATTGGGTCTGAACATTACCGACCCGACGAATCCGACTGCCGAATTGGATTTGTCGGGAACCTTGAAGGTGAACGGGCAAGTGGTGGTGGAGACGGGCGATATTTCCCTGAACGACCGTCTTTTTGTAAATGGCGACGCATCTCTAAACAGCAACTTGTATGTGAAGAGCGCTACCTTATTGGATTCCACATTGACAGTGAGCCAAGATGCGTCGTTGAACACCCATTTGTATGTAGGAGGCGACGCTTCGCTAAACAGCAAACTTTACGTTCAAGGAGCGACTACCTTGAATTCCACGTTGAATGTCCTAGAAGATGCGTCTTTGAACGCGAAACTGTATGTGGCGAACGACGTGTCTCTCAATAGTCAACTCTACGTTCACGGAGCGACCACGTTGAATTCTACCTTGAACGTGTTAGAAGACGCGTCTTTGAACGCCAATCTGTATGTGGCGAACGACGTGTCTCTCAATCGCCAGCTTTATGTGAAAGACGCAACCACCTTGGATTCTACCCTGAATGTGATACAAGACGCTTCTTTGAACGCCAATTTGTATGTGGCGAACGATGTGTCTTTCAATCGTCAGCTTTATGTAAAAGACGCCACTACATTGAACTCTACGTTGAGCGTGACTGATGCGACCACTTTACAATCCACATTGGAGGTGCAGAACGACGTGTCTCTGAATACGAAACTATACGTAGGTGGCGATGCGTCTCTGAATACGAATTTGTATGTGGGCGGCGAGTCGGTACTGAACGGGGATGTATCCATGAATAGCAATCTTGATATTGGAGGCAACATCGTAATCAAGGGTAATTTGTCGGTGTTCCAAACGCGTGATACCATGACCATCAACACCAAAATCAACAATTACGAAATCATTGTGACACAAGACTTGTCTTTGAATGGCGGGTTGTCCATGAGCGGCGACGCATCTTTGAATAGCGGTTTGGTGGTGATGGAAGACGTATCTTTCAACGGCAAACTCAGTGTGGCTGGAGACGTGTCTTTGAACAGCACCCTTCAAGTGGGCGAAGACATAGACTTGTTCAGTGGTTTCTTGAACCAATATTAATTACATGAACCGTTCTTTTATTTCTCACAAAATAATGGATTCTATTGGATTTACTATATATGTCGTAATAAACATATAGTAAATCAAACGATTGTTTGTGATGGGGTATTCCAGTAGTATTCGCTGAACGCTACAAGAGAGAACAATGGTATGCGTTGATTTCATAATGAGTATGATAGTTTATCTAATTATGAAATATGTTTATTTACAAATTTGTATTGGTAGTAGAATTAGAACTGGGCGAGAAGAGAAGAGGAAGACATATCACCGCCTCCACCAACATCGCCAATAATGGCAGAAGCAGGAATAGAGTCATCTGGGTATTGTGCATAAAAGTTACCGCAAATATCCACCCGACTACCATTGAAAGACACATCGCCATTAACACCCAAGGTGGAATTCATCATAGTAGCACCGCTAACGGCCAAGGTGGAATCTATGATAGCACTACCACTAATCATCATATCTCCGTTCAAAGATAAATCATTGGTAATAATGACCTCGTAGTTGTTGACTGTGGTGTTGATAGCCACCGTATTCGTAGTCTGGAACACAGACAAGTGACCTTGAATCGTTAAATCGCCATTGAGAGACAAATCGCCACCAACAAACAGATTGGAGTTCATGGATGCGTCGCCGTGAAGTATCAAATCAGAGTTGAAGGTGGCATTATCAGCCACATTGAGAGTGGAATTCAATGATGCGTCACCGTGAAGTATCAAATCAGAGTTGAAAGTGGCATTATCAGACACATCCAGAGCGGAGTTGAATGATGCGTCACCATGAAGTATCAAATCAGAGTTGAAAATGGCATTATCAGACACATCCATGCCAGCATTGAATGAAGCGTCGCCGTGGACCATCAAATGAGAATCAAATGTGACATTATCAGAGACATCCAGAGCGGAGTTGAATGATACATCACCACCGACGATTAATCGGGAATCAAGTGTGACATTATCAGACACATCCAGAGTATAGTTCATGGTAGTAGCAAGACCAACCTCCAGAGTGGAATTCAATGTGGTGCTACGTCCAACCGCGAGATGGAAGTTCAATGAAATATCAGAATTGCGCTGTAGAGCAGCAACATCCGATATGACATCAGAAGTGCGCATGATATAAATCATGACATAGTAAGGCATGGAATAACTAGCATCAATAACGGGTGTTCCTCCCAATAAGTATTCACTGATGTCCTCGTTCTCAAATTGGTATTGGTATGCGGGTAGGTCACCATCTTCAATGATGAAAGAACCACCTGAATTATCAATCGCGTTAAGATGAGAGTTACTGGCGTCATAACCAATGACGAATTTACCACGTAAATCGGGAGTGACAATATCATTTATTGTGCGACCATCACAAACAGTGTATCCAGGAGGAATGCTGCTTGCGTCGTTCCAGATAATAATACCACCAATGGGGGTATATTGAACATGGTAAAACGGTTCTTCAAGAGAGCTATTAGGAATACTGGCGTGAACATAGTTGGCAGACAAATCGCCTTGAATCTCAACATCCTTTGTTACTACCATTGTTCCGCTCACGTCTAAGTTCGCAGTAGCAGTGCTACTGGCTTTACCAATAGCGACCTTACCGTCAGAAACAGCAAGAATGTCTTGTGATTGTTCTTCTTCTCCTTCTCCACTTTGAATCTTCAGTCCTCCTTCTTGGAAAGAAAGAGCACCGCTATCAGTGCCGGCAAAGTGAATCGTGTTGTTGCTTACATAAAGTCCACCGAATGGTTTATCGGCAGAACCAAGGTTGATGACATTGCCAGTTGTAGGCAAGATGTCTCCAGACACAGTTAGGACACCATTTATTTTCATTGTATTTGTTTCTAAGTTATTGGAAATCACCGCACTTCCTCCAACATATACATCATTGTTGAAAGAAGAATCGCCGCTAACAACCATATCTCCATTCAAAGATAAATCATTGGTAATAATGACTTCGTAGTTGTTGACGGTGGTATTTGTCACGCTCTGTGTATCACGCACTTGTAATGTTCCATCCATTATCAAATCACCCGCCAGGAGGAGATTGGAGTTCAATGAAACATCCCCATCTACTACTAAGGTAGACTCCATATTAGTAGCACCAACCACATTCACTCCATGGTTAAATGAAGCATCACCGGCGGCGTCTATCATCATACGCTGAGAACCGGCAGTATAGAACTGAAGTTGGTCGTTATCGGCACCGGCACTGGTCTCCGCAATAATATACGTATCTTGGTCAACATCCTTGACGCCTCCTAAGGAACCCCATGAATCTCCGGCACCGAAACCTTCAAACTGGTCTTGCTCGGCATTATAACGGATAAGACCCTTATAACTTGAGTCGGCTCCATTCTGAACAGGTCGGTCGGCATTTTGGCCCTTGGGAAGACGAATGGCGTTAGTAGAATTAATATCTAACACGATCGCGCTATTAGGAGAAGCATTGATTCCCATATTTCCTCCCACGTATACATCATCATTGAAAGAAGAATCGCCGGCAATGGCTATGTTTGCGTTCAATGAAATATCGTTTTCAGTATCAACGGTTGCTCCACCAAGAAGTGCGGATACAGGAATAGACTGGTCAGGATAGACTGCGTAAAAATTACCACATACATCCAGGCCTCCACTGAAAGTGGAATCGCCGGTGACTCCGAGAGTGCCTCCGATGGTAGCATTGTTGGTGACTCCAACGCTGGCCAAAGTAGAAGCGCCAGCAGCAAGGACATCCACGGTAGTATCACCAGTGACGCCGAAGGTGCCTCCGACAGTAGCATTGTTGGTGACTCCAACACTGGCTAAGGTAGAAGCTCCCGCAGCAAGAACATCCAGTGTAGTATCACCAGTGACGCCAAGAGTGCCTCCGACAGTGGCATTGTTGGTGACGCCAACACTGTCCAGGGTAGAAGCTCCAGTGACTCCGAGAGTGCCTCCAACAGTGGCATTGCTGGTGACACCGAGAGTGCCTCCAACAGTCGCGTTGCTGGTCACACCAACACTAGAAAGAGTAGTCGCGCCCGTTACGCCCAATGTGCCTCCTAGAGTAGCATTGTTGGTAACGCCGAGAGTGCCTCCAATAGTGGCATTGCTGGTGACGCCGAGTGTGCCTCCAACAGTGGCATTGCTGGTGACGCCGAATGTGCCTCCGACAGTAGCATTGTTCGTCACGTCAACGCTGTCCAATGTAGACGCGCCAGTGACATCAAATGTTCCTCCAACAGTAGCATTGTTGGTGACTCCAACGCTGTCCAATGTAGAAGCGCCGGTGACTCCGAGAGTGCCTCCGACAGTAGCATTGTTAGTAACACCCACGCTCGTTAATGTAGAAGCGCCAGCACTCAAAGCACCAGACACAGTAGCACTAGCCAAGGTAGACGCACCAGCACTCAAAGCACCAGACACAGTAGCACTTGCTAAGGTAGACTCGCCAGTGACGCCGAGAGTGCCTCCGACAGTAGCATTGCTGGTGACGCCGAGAGTGCCTCCGACAGTAGCATTGTTAGTAACACCCACACTGTCCAGTGTAGAAGCTCCACTTACATCAAATGTGCCTCCGACAGTAGCATTGCTGGTGACGCCAAGAGTGCCTCCGACAGTCGCATTGTTGGTGACTCCGATACTCGCTAATGTAGAAGCTCCGGTTACATCAAATGTGCCTCCGACAGTAGCATTGTTCGTGATTCCGACACTGGCCAAAGTAGACGCTCCAGTGACCCCGAGAGTGCCTCCGACAGTAGCATTGTTCGTCACGCCGACGCTATCCAAGGTAGACGCTCCGGTGACTCCAAGAGTGCCTCCGACAGTAGCATTGTTAGAAATTCCAAGTCCGGCCACAGTCGCATCGCCAGTCACTCCGAGAGTGCCTCCGACAGTAGCATTGTTGGTGATTCCAACGCTGGCCAGAGTAGTCGCACCGGCACTTAAGGCAGACAGAGTAGTATCACCAGTGACATCCAATGTGGAACTCAATGTTGCTGCTTCCGCAACAGTCAATGAGGCAGCCATAGATGCCGCACCAGCAACGGAAAGGCCCGCGTTCATCGTAGCGTCAGCATTCGCAAACAACTTACCATTGAAAGACGCATCTCCGCTAACAAACATATCACCATTCAACGATAAATCGTTTGTGATAATGACCTCGTAATTGTTAACAGTCGTATTGGTCACACTCTGTGTATCACGAACTTGTAATGTTCCATCCATGATCAAATCTCCAGCCAAGTTCAAGTTGGCGTTCAACGAAATGTCGCCGTCTACTGTTAACATGCCTTCAACAGTAGCATTGCTGCTCAAGGTCGTCGCGCCAGTCACGGCGAGAGTGCCTCCGACAGTAGCATTATTGGTGACAGCAGCACTAGCTAGGGTGGAAGCACCAACACTCAATGTGCCAGAGACAGTCGCACTTGAGAAGGTAGACGCTCCAGTGACATCAAATGTGCCGCCAACAGTGGCATTGTTGGTCACTCCGACGCTATCCAAGGTAGAAGCTCCGGTGACTCCGAGAGTGCCTCCAACAGTAGCATTGTTGGTGACTCCCACGCTGGCCAAGGTAGACGCTCCGGTCACGTCAAATGTGCCTCCAACGCTAGCATTGTTGGTCACTCCGACGCTATCCAAGGTAGAAGCTCCCGTGACACCGAGAGTGCCTCCAACGGTAGCATTGTTGGTGACTCCAACGCTGGCCAAAGTAGACGCGCCAGTCACACCGAGAGTGCCTCCAACGGTAGCGTTGTTGGTAACACCAACACTAGCCAAGGTAGAAGCTCCTGTGACGCCGAGAGTGCCTCCGACAGTGGCATTGCTACTCAAAGTAGTAGCACCGGTCACACCGAGAGTGCCTCCGACGGTAGCATTGTTACTCAAAGTAGCAGCCCCGGTCACTCCGAGAGTGCCTCCGACAGTAGCGTTGTTGGTAACTCCAACACTATCTAACGTAGACGCTCCAGCAACACTTAAGTCGGCGCTTAAAGTAGCATCACCGGTGACTCCGATAGTGCCTCCGATAGTGGCATTGTTGGTCACTCCAACGCTCGCTAAGGTAGAAGCTCCAGTGACTCCAAGAGTGCCTCCGACAGTGGCGTTGTTAGTGACTCCCACACTCGCTAAGGTAGACGCACCTGTGACTCCGAGAGTGCCTCCGACAGTAGCATCGTTGATAACGCCAACGCTATCCAATGTAGAAGCTCCACTTACATCAAATGTGCCTCCAACGGTAGCATTGCTGGTGACGCCCAGTGTGCCTCCAACGGTAGCATTGTTGGTGACTCCGACACTTGCCAAGGTAGAAGCTCCAGTGACTCCAAGAGTGCCTCCAACAGTCGCATTGTTAGTGACTCCGACACTTGCCAAGGTAGACGCTCCAGTGACTCCGAGAGTGCCTCCGACAGTAGCATCGTTGGTGACTCCAACACTCGCTAAGGTAGATGCTCCAGTGACTCCGAGAGTGCCTCCGACAGTAGCATCGTTGGTGACTCCGACGCTCGCCAAGGTAGAAGCGCCAGCAGCAAGGACATCCACAGTAGTATCACCGGTGACTCCAAGAGTGCCTCCAACCGTAGCATTGCTGGTCACTCCCACACTAGCCAAGGTAGAAGCTCCAGTGACTCCGAGAGTGCCTCCAACAGTAGCATTGCTGGTCACTCCCACGCTAGCCAAGGTAGAAGCTCCGGTGACTCCGAGAGTGCCTCCGACAGTGGCATTACTGGTGACACCCAAGGTTCCTCCGACAGTGGCATTGCTGGTGACGCCAACGCTGGCCAATGTAGAAGCACCGGTGACATCAAATGTGCCTCCAACGGTAGCATTGCTGGTAACTCCCACGCTCGCCAATGTAGAAGCACCTGTGACGCCGAGAGTGCCTCCGACGGTCGCATTGTTGGTGACGCCAACACTATCCAGTGTAGAAGCTCCAGTGACTCCAAGAGTGCCTCCAACAGTAGCGTTGCTGGTGACTCCAAGAGTGCCTCCAACAGTAGCATTGTTAGTAACACCCACACTATCCAGTGTAGAAGCTCCTGTGACGCCGAGAGTGCCTCCAACAGTAGCATTGTTGGTGACTCCAACACTGGCTAAGGTAGAAGCTCCTGTGACGCCGAGAGTGCCTCCAATAGTAGCATTGTTAGTAACACCCACACTATCTAATGTAGACGCACCAGCGACACTTAACGCAGCACTTAAAGTTGCATCACCTGTGACTCCCAATGTGGAACTCATAGTAGCAGCACCGGAAAGAGCAAATGTTCCAGAAATATCCAGTGTTTGCGTTGCGCTCGCGCTGGCCTTTCCAACACCCAGGCGTCCATCTACCGCGGTAATGAAGGTTTGAACAGTATTGTCTCCTCCGACCAATTCCAAACTTCCTTCGGAGTAAGACATCGCGGCGGCATTGTTCACATCACTGTTCGCAAAGTGGATGGTATTATTACTGATGTATAACCCACCGAATGGCTTTTCAGCAGAACCCAAATTGATAGAATCCGCAGACGTAGGAAGCAGATCGCCGTTGATAATCGTGGTTCCATTTACATAGACGCTGTTAAATGACGAATCACTTGTAACCGACAATCTATCCATAGTGGTATCACCTGTCACACTTAACACAGACAAGGTAGTATCACCGGTGACATCCAAAGTGGAACTCATTGTGGCTGCTTTCGCAACAGTCAATGTGGAATCCATAGAAGCCACGCCAGCAACGGAAAGACCAGCGTTCATAGTAGCGTCAGCATTCGCAAACAACTTACCATTGAAAGACGCATCTCCGCTAACAAACATATCACCGTTCAAGGACAGGTCGTTGGTAATAATCACCTCGTAGTTGTTAATGGTGGTATTCGTGACGCTCTGTGACTCACGCACCTGTAATGTTCCATCCAGAATCAAATCGCCAGCTAAATTCAAGTTGGCGTTCAACGACACATCTCCATCCACCACCAAGGTGGAAGAAAGGGTGGCTGTCTTGGCTACTTGTAATGTGGAGTCCATTGATACGGCTCCAGCAACACTTAAGTCAGAACTTAAAGTAGCATCACCAGTGACGCCAAGAGTGCCTCCAACAGTAGCATTGTTTGTCACGCCAACACTGTCCAGGGTAGAAGCTCCTGTGACACCGAGAGTGCCTCCGACAGTCGCATTGCTGGTGACTCCGACGCTGGCCAAAGTAGACGCTCCGGTGACTCCGAGAGTGCCTCCGACGGTAGCATTGTTGGTGACTCCGACACTCGCTAAGGTAGAAGCGCCAGCAGCAAGAACATCCACAGTAGTATCGCCAGTGACTCCGAGAGTGCCTCCGACAGTGGCGTTGTTAGTGACTCCCACACTAGCCAAGGTAGAAGCTCCGGTGACTCCGAGAGTGCCTCCGACAGTGGCGTTGCTTGTGACTCCCACGCTAGCCAAGGTAGAAGCACCCGTGACTCCGAGAGTGCCTCCAACAGTAGCGTTGTTTGTCACACCTACACTGGCCAGGGTAGAAGCGCCCGCGACACTTAAAGCAGCACTTAAAGTTGCATCATTGGTCACGCCGAGAGTGCCTCCAATGGTGGCATTGTTGGTGACGCCAACGCTGGCCAAAGTAGACGCGCCAGTGACGCCGAAAGTGCCTCCGACAGTGGCATTGTTGGTGACGCCAACGCTATCCAAGGTAGAAGCACCCGTGACTCCGAGAGTGCCTCCGACAGTGGCATTGTTGGTGACTCCGACACTCGCCAATGTAGAAGCGCCAGCAGCAAAAACAGCTACAGTGGTGTCGCCAGTGACGCCAAGAGTGCCTCCGACAGTGGCATTGTTGGTGACTCCAACGCTATCCAAGGTAGACGCGCCAGTGACGCCGAGAGTGCCTCCGACAGTGGCATTGTTGGTGACTCCAACGCTCGCTAAGGTAGAAGCGCCGGTAACTCCGAGAGTGCCTCCAACGGTAGCATCGTTGGTAACTCCAACGCTCGCTAAGGTAGAAGCGCCAGCAGCAAGAACATCCAGAGTAGTATCGCCGGTCACGCCAAGAGTGCCTCCGACAGTAGCATTGCTGGTGACTCCAACGCTCGCTAAGGTAGAAGCGCCGGTGACTCCAAGAGTGCCTCCGACAGTAGCATTGTTAGTGACTCCCACGCTAGCCAAGGTAGAAGCACCGGCATTCAATGTGGAGTTCAATGTAGTCGCGCCAGATACATTCAATGCTGAATTCATGGAAGCAGCGCCGGCAACGTAGACACCTGCGAAAGAAGCATCGCTTGAAACTAACAAAGTTGTATTGGTTGTGGCTCCTGTAACCGACAGGTCACCGCCAAGGGTAGAATCACCCGTGACTCCGAGAGTGCCTCCAACGGTAGCATTGCTAGTGACGCCGAGAGTGCCTCCGACAGTAGCATCTCCAGTGACGCCGAGAGTGCTGGTCACATTCGCAGAACTCATGGTAGTCAAACCAGTCACGTTTAATGTGGAAGATAATGTAGCCGCTTTTGTGACGTTTAATGTGGAAGAAAGTGCTGTAGCTCC
>Ga0209662_1000773_pt1 | contig 15925 bp, 8 predicted proteins | sample SaaInlV_150m_DNA_4_FD_184662 | JGI IMG/M metagenome (GOLD analysis project Ga0209662, IMG submission 184662) | Marine microbial communities from expanding oxygen minimum zones in the Saanich Inlet - SI072_LV_150m_DNA (SPAdes) (version 2) | ecosystem: Environmental > Aquatic > Marine > Intertidal...
ACGGCGATCCCATCTTGTTCAACAGGCAGCCCACGCTGCACAGAATGAGCATGATGTGCCATATCGCAAAGGTGATGAGTTGTGGTGACACGTTTAGACTAAACGTTGCTGCGACCAAACCTTACAACGCTGATCGTTAACAAGACCATCGAGGTCAGCAACAGGGGGCCTGAAAAGGGTGATACCCCCTAGTGAAGAGGAATATGTAGTAAAACAATATAGGAAATTATAAGTATATAGTATATGGAGGATACAAACCCAATGAGTGCGATACACAAAACTTGTTCAAGATGCAGTGAAACGAAAGAAGAAAGTATGTTCATTCTTCGTCGTAACATTTGCAGACTTTGTAACAATGCGAGACGGAAGGAACAGGTGCAAGAAATGTCTATGCAAGAACCAGTTGAAAAATCATGCACCACGTGTCACGTGGTGAAGATGACGACAGAGTTTGTCAAAAACCGGGGAACATGTAATGACTGCAATAACAACAGGCGACGAAATAGATACCAAACTGACGAAACTCATCGTCAAAAAATGATTGATGATGCAACTACTTTCAAAAAGAAGAAATCCTATGAAAGACATGTGCACCGTCAATCAGAACAAGAAAAGATTGGTATCGACAACAAAACCTGTAACTATTGCAAGGAAATTAAACATCATGATCGGTTTAGACACAACAGATTGAAATGCAGAGATTGTGAAAGAGATGAACCTATTGAGAAGTTCAAACGATATGTGCGAACTCGCATATACAACTGTTTGAAACATCTCAAAGAGAAAAGTTCAATCGACTATCTTGGTTGTTCGACGAATGAATACATAAATTGGATAATGAAGTATGACGAACGTTATACGATGGAAAATCATGGGCATGTGTGGCACATTGACCATGTCATTCCCATATCCAAGTTTAATTTAGACGACCCCGAAGAACAAATTCTTGCATTCAACTGGAGAAACACCATGCCTTTATCCGCAACCGACAATCTTTCAAAAGGCAATAGAACAGACAGCACACAAATCGTATCGCACTATAATATGTTAAAAACGTATCACACAGACAACAATATACAACTTCCTAAAAAATACTACTACCTCTTTGCGACATACCTTGATGCTGGAATCCCCTTAGAGCCTTAACTACCACCCCATACTGGAAACACAATGGGGGATCTCGGTTAGCAGCCGAACCCGATGGTAATAATGTTAAGGATTGGGCAATCAGCAGTGTTACTAACTAAGTCCGTTATGATAGGATATGTTAGGCATTCAGAGACTGAACGGGTATGGGTGAACAATGATAGTCTAATCAACTTGAGTTTGCTTAAGATACAGTCCGTCCCCTTGGGAAACCTTGGGGGTTATGACTGCATATATGCAGTCAGAACGTTCGATGGCGACGAAATGAACGCGCACATGGCGCAAGATGTGGAGGCGGAAACGGAATTGCGCAACCTGGCTGCGGTTCCCTACCAGATAATCAGTCCTGCGAACAACGCAGCGATTATTGGAATATACCAGGATTCAATGCTTGGTTGTCATTTGATCACGCGTAACAACGTGAGCTTTGACAAGAAGAAGGCGATGAACTTATTGATGATGTCATCGCGCATTGACGAGACCGCGCTCCGCGCGATGGACAGGGTGAGCAGTTTTGAGTTGATGACGCAGATCATGCCTCCGCTGTCCCTGAAGTACAAGAACAGTTGGTTCAAGGAGGGTGAAGATGATGCTACGTCCAACAACATGATTGAGATCGTGAATGGTAAGTATGTGCGTGGTCAGATGGAGAAGGGTGTGTTGGGCGGTGGAACGAAGGGGTTGATCCACCGCATCTGCAACGATTTCGGCAACATGGCAGCGTCTAATTTCGTGGACGATATCCAGAACATTGTGACTGAGTATTTATGCACGAACTCGTTCAGTGTGGGTATCAGTGATTTGTTGTCTGATGTGAAGACGAAGCAGGAGATTGTACAAGTAATTGAGAAGAAGAAGAACGGCGTGAAGGACTTGATTGACCAGACGCAGTTGGGTGTGTTTGAGAACAACACGGGTAAGTCAAACAAGGAAGAGTTTGAGACACGAGTGAACAACATTCTTAACCAGGCCACTTCTGAGTCTGGTAAGATTGGTCTGGACAACCTGAGCAAGGACAATCGTTTCGTGACGATGGTGACTGCTGGATCAAAGGGTAGTGAGTTGAACATCTCGTTCATGATTTCGTGCCTGGGTCAGCAGAACGTAGACGGCAAGCGCATTCCTTACGGGTTTGAGAACCGCACGCTTCCGCACTACACAAAATATGACGACACGCCTGCGGCGCGCGGGTTTGTGGAGAGTTCGTATATAAATGGTCTGACTCCCCAGGAGTTGTTCTTCCATGCGATGGGTGGACGTGTTGGTTTGATTGATACTGCAGTGAAGACATCTACCACTGGTTATATTCAGCGCCGCCTCATCAAAGGCATGGAGGATTTGATGGTGGCCTACGACATGACGGTGCGCACCAGCAGGGACAAGATTGTGCAATTCACTTATGGCGATGACAACTTTGATCCCATTCGCGTGGAGAACCAGATATTACCATTGGCGGAGAAGACAACACAGGACATCTACTTGCACTACAACATGCCTGAGTGTTCGGCAAAGAAGAATGTGTATCAAGGTGTGTACGAGACGAACACAATGGCTCGCCACAAGAAGCAATTGAAGGCTCTTGCAGTGAAGAACAAGTTCTACACGGATTTCATGTTGGACGCGCGCGGTGCCGTTATCAAGAACGTGTATGGATACAAAAACGAGATGGTTGTGCGCTGCCCCGTGGCGTTCGCCTACCTGATCAACAACACGATCGGACAGCTACACATCACGGGGTCGTCCATCACAGATGTGACCGTGTTCGAGGCGTATGAGATGATCGAGGCGGGGTTCAAGGTGCTGGAGGGCATTCGATGTGCGGTACCGAATCAACTGTTCAAAGTATTGTATTACTACTACATGGTGCCCCAGAACCTGGTGGTGGTGAAGCGCATGAACAAGGCAGCAATCGCTCTACTGGTTGAGACGGTGATCATGACCTACAAGAAGGCGGTTGTGAATCCTGGGGAGATGGTCGGAATGATTGCGGCACAGAGCATAGGAGAGCCGACCACGCAAATGTCAAATCTCTCCACAGAGAAGATTAAGATGATATACCGTAACAAAAACACTCACAACATATCTACTTATTCTGGGACGATTGGAAAGTTCTGCGACGAAATTATCTCCGCGGCTCCGCACCGAACATTCGGTACTGGCCACGAGAACAGTGTCGAGACGATATTGGATGCAGCCGACGAGGACACTGAGTATTTCATGATGGGCGTGGGCACGGACGAGAAGACGGCGTGGAGCAAGGTCTCGCATGTGAGCCGCCACCCCGTGAATGGCGATATGATGAAGGTGACCACGCGCAGCGGACGCACGACGGAGACGACTCTGAGTCATTCTCACCTGGTGCGATGCGCCACGACGCAGTCGGTGGTGCCCATTACGGGTGCGGATATGAAGATCGGTATGCGTATCCCAGTGGCACTACACATCAAGAATGCCGCGGAACTGACCATGAATACTGTGACACTTTGCGACGCGAGCGAAGTTGAGTTGGACGCGGCATTCGGGTGGTTCGTGGGCGCCTACTTGGCGGAGGGATCGCTGAATGGTAATGGTATTTGCATCACCAATATTTCGGAACATTATATTGAGAATGTAACTGCAATGGCGGAACGGTTCGACTGCAAAGCAAATATAAATCATAAAGCAGGCGAATACGGTCCAAGTACAACGACCGCGTTCTCCCACAAGCCCCTCGCAACCCTCCTCAAAGCCGAGTGCGCGACGGGGTCGTTCGTGAAGCGCGTTCCTGATTTCGCGTTCGCCGCGCCTCTGGCGTTCAAAGCTGCGATGATCCGTGGATACTTTGACGGCGACGGCAACTTCCAGAACGACGCTGCACACCACCAGATCCGTGCGTGTTCGCGCAGCGAGCAAATGATATCTGATTTGGCGCTCATATTAAACTACTTTGGTATCTTCGCGACGTTGAGCACGAAGACCGTTCTGAAGGCTCCATTGTTCCACCTGACGGTTCTGGCCAAATATGCACCCGCATACCAGACACAGATTGGTTCCGATTTGCACGGCGCGGCTCTGGGCGAGTTGGTGGCGTATGCCGATCGCGAGGACGCGCACAGCCAGCGCGAGGACATTGACAGAATCAATGGACTGGGTGAGGTTATTGCTGCGTGCGGGAAGAAGTTGGCCATAGGTGGTCAGAGTCGCACCTACGGGCGCTGGGCGCGTTCGGGCAAGGCGATCGGGCGCCGCACCCTGGAGAAGTATATTGAGGTGTTCTCGGCGCACGAGGAGTGCAATGAGAAGATTGGTGCCGAGTTGGCGGTGCTCCGTCAAGCGGCGAGTGCTGGTGTGGTGTGGGACGAAGTGGTAGATATTGAGGTGTATACTCCCGACCAGACGGAGTACGTGTATGATTTCACGGTGCCTGCCAACCAGACGTTTATGGTGGCGAGTGGTATCATCGTGCACAACACACTGAACACATTTCACTTTGCAGGTGTTGCGTCCAAGTCGAATGTGACCCGTGGTGTTCCTCGTATTGAAGAGATTCTATCTCTGTCGTCTGAGCCCAAGAACCCTTCGCTCACAATCTTCATGAAGCCCGAGGACGAGGACGACCGCGAGCGTGCTCAGAGCGTGATGAACATGTTAGAGCACACGCGACTAAGAGACGTGACTGCTCATATTGATATCTGTTTTGACCCCGACGACGCGAACAGTGTTATCGAGGCTGATCGCGCGATGATTGAACAGTTCTACGAGTTTGAGGATTTGGTGGCGGAATGCGCGGGCGATAGCGGCGCAACGGGAACAGAGAAGTCCAAGTGGGTGGTGCGACTGGAGCTGAATCCCGACGTGATGTTGGACAAGAACATCACCATGGAGGACGTGAACTTCGCTCTGAAGAACAGTTACAACAACGAAATCAGTTGTGTGTATTCCGACTATAATGCGGACAATTTGGTGTTCCGTATCCGCATGACGGAGGTGGTGAAGCGGAGCGCGGCGAACAACAAGGGAAAGGCGAAGGTGGGGGCAGGAGATGGTGTTACAACAGGAACTGATGGCGTTGATGGCGCTGTCGCCACGGGTGCGAATCTTCCTTTGGACCAGTCTGACCACATCTTCAAGTTGAAGCGGTTCCAAGAGGAGTTGATGAACAATGTGGTTCTCCGCGGGACGAAGAAGCTCGGTAAAGTGATTCTCCGCAAGATCAAAAACATGGTTACCGCACGCGACGGCGAGTACATCAAGAAGGACGCATGGGTCTTGGACACAAGCGGCTCCAATTTGATGGACGTGTTGGCTCTGGACTACATTGACTTTGCGCGCACGTTTAGTAACGACATCATTGAGACATATAACGTGTTCGGTATTGAGGCAGCACGTCAGTCGATCTATAACGAGTTGGTGGATGTGATTGAGTTCGATGGTACATATATCAACGCGCATCATCTGGGTTTGTTGTGCGACCGCATGACCTATACGGATCATCTTATCTCCATCTTCCGTCACGGCATCAACAAGGACAACATCGGTCCTATTGCGAAGGCGTCGTTTGAGGAAACGCCTGAGATGTTCTTGAAGGCGGCTCGCCACGGCGAGTTGGATATGATGCACGGAGTGTCAGCAAATATCATGTGTGGTCAGGAAGGTAATTTCGGCACGAACTCTTTCAAAGTGTATCTGGACATGGTGGAGATGCGTGCGGTGGATGAAACAGTGGAGATAGAGTCAATGACAGACGAGCAGAAGATTGAAGCCATGTACACAGTGAGCGGCGCAGTCGGAAAGGAGAGCGAGTGTGGAACGAACACCCTTCTGATCCAGAACAACGTGGGCAACGTGCGCGTGGTAAATACTGGTGGAGATAATGCATACGAACCTGGATTCTAAAAATAGCAAACTATACCTAGTTTATCATTACTAACCTGCAATCAAATGAATACATATATAGATATATTTTTACTATCTACTACAATATAGTAAAAATGAATACACTCCAATACAAGTTGGTCAAACTTCCATACGAATTAGTAAATATCATATTTGATTATGATGGACGGATCAAATACAAATACAAATCAAAGAATGCAATTGATTATCATAAAAATGTAAATGTAATCCATAAACATGACACAAGATATAGTATCATTACACCAATTATCGATAAGAAAATGAAAATTATGAAAGATACTAATATAAGTCCAGTTGATACAAGTTTTTATTTTGAGTTCGCATTTGATAATAAACCAAATGTAATGTTATGCTATGATTATAACTACTATTTCACTAACCAATTTGAAATATGTTATGCTGATATGGGAGATACTGATAGATGTTTCGGACACGTTTTGGGATGCGACCAAATTAGAACTGTATACAAATGAGGGGTTTGAATGAGAAACTGGGTAAAAATTACTCTCACAACAAGTAGTAATATAAACATACTTTATATTACTAATGTAGTATGATTGCTTCATTTTTAAACTATATTTTTGGTTATAACAAAACTAACACCAACGCCAACGCCAGCAATAATAATATTCAGATAGATAAAATGTATAAAAAACTCCCATATGAATTAAAAAATATCATATTTGAGTATGATGGACGTATCAAATATAAATATAAAAATAAGAATAGCATAGATTATCATAAATTTGTAAATGTAATCCATAAACACGATGAACGATACAATATAATCACACCAATTATCGTTAAAAAACAGATAATTATGAAAGATACTGAAACAAGACCAAATGATACCAGTTTTTATTTTGAGTTTGCGTTTGATAAGCAACCAAACTTAGTGTTATGCTATGATTATAACTACAACTTCAATAACCAATTTGAAATATGCTATACTGATATGAAAGGGTCAGGACATATTTTTGGAAGCGACCAAATTAGAACTGTATATAGTTGATCAGTTTGAATGAGAAAAGAGAGTACGTCGTTTCCAGCACATGCATCATATAGACGTATTGAGTAATGATATGTATACATACGTACTTTACCCACACCAATACAAAAAAATCTAACTATGCTTGATATATTTGTATACGTGTGTCAACACGTAATGAATTGTGTGCATATTAACATGGATGTGTCTTCGTTCATATTCCAGCCTGAAATATTTGCACTCGAACATGAGACGAGTAATTTTCTTATGGATTATATGTTTCCACTCATGCATGCGAAATTGAAAGTGGAAAATTTCAGGAAACCTTGTGATGACAGTATGTTGTGTATCACATATCGGAGGTTAAAGTTTTCCGTTCTGGAAGACGTTCTTAAAGAGAGTCGTCCGTTCTCGCCCATATCACATAAGATACGAAACGAATCAGTGATGATGAGTTTATCGCGATGCCAGCGCATATATCACACGCTCGGACGGTTCGTTCAGATATGCAAGGCTCGGTGTGCGCCTGTGAGAAACTCACAGGATTTGCATTTGGACGACATATCTGAGGGCGACCCAAACACGTATTATATTATGCACATGGGTGCAAAGTACGTGTTTCGTGTGAATGAGTTGCGCAATACAATCATGAGTTGCATTGTGAACACGGATGAGTTTTTCCCTGATATTCTGGACATCCGAAATCCCTACAATAACATTGCATTCTCGTCTTGCGATTTATACAACTTCTATTTCTTTTTGAAGACACATAACTACAGCATACATTCGCTTCTGCATGGGTTCTTCTTGTCTAATTTTGATGTCGTTCGGTACGTGGAGGACTACGAAGTCCTCATCCGTGACAAGGCCATCAATGATCATGCGATGCGTGGCACCGTAGCAGTTCTATATCCTACCGTGTTTCGGATGCTGGTGGAATACCGCAAACACATCAAATATATCAATATCGCGGCTGGGTTTCCCAAGAAGAAGTTGGTGGACGTGATGCGTCCCTATTTGTATCTGTATCTGATTACTCTCCACTACCCCAATCTCCCAAAACGATTTGATTCCCGTTCCATACTAACTGGTCGGTTGAGTGAGTTTGATTCTAGTTGTCCGAATTTCGGTCAGCGTGCAATAATTCCTCAGATGGATGGTGGGTGTATTATCCGCTATGTCGCCACGCGTCCCAACTTTTATCGTCTCCGACTCCCTATTGAGGCCCCAATCGTTATAATAGACAACGTTAACATGTCACACAAAGATGATATTCTTTTCAATCGTATAGAGGAGAATAAAACAATAGATGCATGGTGTGACGATAATCAGATACCATCAGATGTAGACGATGGAACTTATGTGACGGACTACTACATTCGTGCAATGAATAAAGAAAATTATCAGGATCGGGTGAGTGACGATGATACTGACGATGATACGCGTACATACAGCGCCGCTACATTATCAGACGATTCGTCCATAGAAGACGATACTATCGTAGACGATACGACCGTTGTGGATGATTTGGATGAACTTGTATCAGTATCAGTTCAACTCTACAACGACATTGAATCTGAGATTGCTGCTACTATGGATGCTACTATGGATGCTACTATGGATAATAGTTCCGTAGCTGATTCCACATTGATGGATTGTGGTATCAGTGATGATAATAACGAGATCGATAGCGACGGGTATGATACAGGTTCTGTGTCTGGCGATACTTCTTTGGTTAGTGAGTTGCTTGAATTATCGTTGAGCGATATACATGTGGCTCAGCATCTGATTCGTGCAGAAGGACTTCATGAACGCATCACTGATATGATTCGCAATCAGAATGACACTAATGACAATAACCTATTTGGACAACAACAACAACATCAATCGGATGAAAATGAAGACGACGACGACTGGATGGATTCGGACGACGAAATGTGCTACGACAGGTAGATATGACGTGTAACACTACGATCTACAAAATATCATACATATATTTTGTAGATGAATCTAGGATTTATCCAATGGTTTATTTATCTCCTCATGGAGTTGACGCACATCGTGTAGAATATACGCACGATTACGAACTGCGCAACGATCGATACGAGGTGGGTCATGCGATGTATCATATCGGTGCGCATGAACTTGCCAAGATTCCTAGCATTTGATGCCATGGCGAACGCCAGGTCACCTAGCTGGATGGCGCCTAAAACAAAGTAGATGACTAACAGCCAGTAGAAGTAATTACAGTAGTACACGCCTAGTGTAGGTTTGAGCATCTCGTCTAGCGACCCCATTATTACTTATACTATATACAAAGACATTAATATAACACTACAGTGTTCACTTATGCGTCTTCTGATTGTAGTTTCTTGTTGATTTTAAGTTTTACTGGTTTGACTACGTTAGATGCGTTGAGTTGAACTGGTTCTTGGTCTTCAGAAAGAGCCATTACATCTGTCTCTTTGAACGTGTCAACATGTTCCATGCTATGGTTCTTGTCAGGATTGGTGTTGTCGTAGTTACTCACATGTCCACTCGCGTCCGTTTTCTGTGGTACTAGGTTGTTAAAATACTCATTCTTCAGGACGGTTTGTGCCACGACGAACTCGTTATCGCCAAGATTGTATTGAGCGTCACCGAACGACAAGAACTGGGTCGTGTCTAGCATATACGCACGAATGCGCGCGTAGCGGATGAGCTGGTCGGCCATTTTGCTAATATATACAGTTTCGTTGCTGACGTTGGGTGATACCAAGTTGAACCGTGGGATCACGAGAGTACATACACTACCACTACCATTGTCGTCAGTACTACTAGCCTGATCTGTGACGCATACAGGGTTGGCCTCTGCACATTGCTGTGGGAGGTTGTTGAGACACACCGATACATGTTGTATCAATGACGGGTCCATGGAGTCATCAAAGCGCACCGCGCCGCCGATGAGTCTATGTAGGATTGCGGCAACGGATTCCAGCTTCTTGGAGTAGAGCATGAATGTGTTCTTGAGCTGCGCCTCGATCTCGGTGCGAAGCGCCAGATTAGCATAGTCGTTCAACAGGATGCGCACAGTGTTCCTGTACGCCAAAAAGAAGTTGGTTTCCAGTTTGATTTTATTGATATGCTCGATACGTTCGGTGTCGCGATCATCCAATGGAGACCTATGCACCGCCTCGGCACCAATGCGCCCCGATTGTCGCAGGATGGGGATATCATCGTTAGCGCTGGACAATTCGATGGGTTGCGAGAACATGATGAACTGGTCGGCAACGGTGAGAATACCTATGACGTGTTCGTCGTCCACCACCTTGTAGGCGGGTTTAATGGGTACCGAAACAGTCGCACTCGTTGTATTAGCACCCGTTGTATTGAGCGTGTTGGCGACCAGTCCGCCAAAATACACCGTGTCCGCGTAGCTGTGATATATCATATCGTCATCCATGAACGTGTTCTTGACACCGACGAGGTCGGTGCGCGCACCCGATGGGTAGCAGGGGATGAATCCTTCTGTCTCACCGAAACGCACCGTTAGACCGATGACTTTGTGTGAGAAGTTCAAGACCTGTTTCCGAATTGTGATAGGCATCTTCGCATTAGCGGTTCGTAACACTTCCACAAGTTTGTCTAGCAATATGGGTTGCTGGAATCCGTATGTGCGATTCATGCTGCGCAGCGGTCCACACCGTTTGTTGTGCAAGGGTTTGATGATGTTCTCTAATGCAGCCATAACGCTGGGACTGCTGGTCAGCTGGAAGTATGCACTGTGTTCTATACCCTTAGCACCAGTACGGTCGGTGCGGGAGTAGCTATATATAGGTTCATATGCGTCTCCCTTTTTCACTACAATCACACTGGGTCGGCTCGATGAGAACTGTTGCGAACTGTAGTGATTTGACGGGCATACTATCTCCACATTAGTAGTGGTATCGGTCTCAGGGATATCTAGGATAATCAAGTTAATTCCTTGGGGATGACTCGCATGGATATCGGGTGCGCATAACAAATCCCATACGTAGGTATAGTCGATCGCCGCGTCGGCGGACAATAGGTAGGCACGGAACCGTTGAAATGCGAGCATCCTTTTTCTAGCACTGTCAATGTGTGTGGTTACATCGTCTGCTGACATGTTTAATTTAGCCAACTCAACTGCGGCCAGGTCCGCATCGGTCGTTCGCTTGGCGTCGTAGAAGGTGGTCACGAGGTTACCGTTCTGGAGCCCCGCAAACATCTCTATAGTGAGTTTATCCACCAGATACTGTTTGAACTCAGCTAGCGATTTTGGTTCAGAACCAGCACCGAAAAACATAACGTCCGCCATGCAGGCCATGAACGGCTGAGTCCTACTACTCTCAACGCCGTGACGGAGAAGGGATTGAACATTAGGACGTAGCTGTGTCGGTGTGCTGGGCACCTGGTACGTTACGGCATACTCCTTGAAGAACTGTTGTAGCTCGATGCTCATGTACGCCCATCGTCCTGGTGGGATGGGAGATGTGTTCTGGTCCATGATGTAATTACCATCGCTTCGGCGACGATTTACTACGTTCGTGTTCTGAAATTGTCCTTGTTCCTGTTCTTGTTGTTGGGACAAGGTTAAATCCATCGTTTCCATTTCTACTCCCGACTCCTTTTGATCAGGATGTATAATAGAAGCCGACGGAACATGGGGTGCCGTAGGGAATGGCCACGCAGGCGAACATTGTTTGCGACGCGTGTTCTGCTTGTCGCTCAACAACACCTCACCGTTCTTCACATTCAGTTTGAAGCAGCAGGGGATACCATATCCCTTGGGATGCTTGTCCTTCTCCAGGAACCCAGGGTGCTGGGGCGCGTACTTGCCGTCCTTACCCTTGCGTCCGTCGCCTGTGAACTCGTACACGTTGTTACCATCGTCCTTGACCTTGTCTTGTCCACGCGGGATGACACCACCACATGTCGGATGACGGAGCACTTCCTTCCCGTCCTCGATGACGGTCACCATTTCCTTTGGGTGAACGAACGTATTGGTCTTCAGACACCAGTAGCGCGGACAGATGTACACGAACTGGTTCTCGTCGCTCGTGCCGTAGGACACAGTAAATCTGTTATCCGTCTCTGATTCACTCCAGATCACCTTAGCCTGCGCCTCGGCGTCCAGACTGTAGAACGCGTCAGTGCCGTACCGCTCTATGATGCCTGCGCGTTCCTGCTCCACCATGGCCGCGTGTTCGTCGCGCGTAAGGAGCATAGGTTGGCGTCCAAAGGCGCTATCGCATGTGCGCGAGTACCGCTCGTATTTGCCCGTCTTCGCTTTCAAGAACAGTTCGGGTTCAGCTGCATCCATCGCGGTCATGAATGGAGTGGGTTTTTTCACACGCATCCCCACTATGTTGCGTTCGGGTCCTCCACCACTGAGCTCACCTGTCTCGTTCTCCGCGTCGCTATCGTAGTCGTCACTGTCGTCATCTCCATCCCCATATAGTAGATCCATTGCATTCGCCGCTCTCACTGGTTCCACTGGTTCACCGTAGCCGATGGGTTCGACCACTTCCACACCCACCTTAACCTCGTCGTCCTCGATAATCAGTTCTTGCTGTTCCAACAATCCACGGTCGGGAGCACCCAATACATCTTCTTGTTGCTGTGTCATGTCTGTCTGTTCCGACGACATCGCGCAGATAGCGGTCATCTCGGGGAACCGCGCAGCGACCGCGTCGCGCGCGAGCAGAAGACGTAGCATGGCGCCCATGTAATCGTCGATCATATCAATGTACAATATGTTGTCGATACCGTCAATGGATACTGCGATTCGGTTGGTTGATCGCAATCCCTTCTGAGTGACATCCGATACCACGGTCAGGAATCCAGGATTCGTGCGAATCTTGGTGGTGCGCACGCCGATACCATTATCCACAGTGAGTTCTGCACCCACACGCGCAATGAGATCGCGTGTATCAGAGTCGTTCATATTGTAGTTGCTCATGATGCTCTGGATGAGTGCACTACCCTGGTACCCGTCATGACGTTTGAGTTGCTCAATGACAAAAGCTTCCTTGCTAGTCATCTTGTCAAAGTTAGACACCTTGCGGTAGCGCATGCGTGCGCCCGTTGTACCACCTACATCATCACTCTCTACTATGAACGCGGGTGTGATACAGTTATGGATAGATTGTACGCTGAGTGCACTAACGTCCGCATCCGTTGATGCGATACACGTGTACTGCATATGTACCACTTCCACGTGTTTGTCATACAGGGTCCCAAACACATTATGTTGGTACCCACTCTGTGCAAAGAACGGTTCCACCTCCTTGATGACAGGGTTCACATGGCGCGCGATGAGATCACCTACATCCTCTATCGACATCGGGTTCGCGAACTTTCCGTATGCGATGATATCACCGTTCTCCTCAAAGTCGCAAGACATAAATGAACCTTTTTCCATAGCAAAGTATAGAGACACGCTCTTGGTCGTGCCCATATTGGTCATCAGGTACTGTACCATCGGACGCGTCAGGTGTGGTATTTTTCGCCCATCTGTGCTGACCGTCTCACCGTACATGCGATACATGTTTTCGCGATGGCCTGCGGGGTTCAACTTGGTCAATGGAACCACCAAACTCGTTGGAATGAGTTTGAATATGACGTCCAACGGTACCTTGAGTGTGAAGCGTTGATGGATTGCGATCTTGAACTCTGATATACCGCGTCGCTCCCATTTGAATGACTGGTTTTCCATGGTCGTGTCCTGACCAATACGGTGTAGCATATCCTCCTTCGCGAATACATCGCTCATGCTGCCATTGACTATAGGTACGCGTCGTGCCACGATATCCTCTTTTGTGAATATGTTCTGGGCGACAAGTAGGGGGAAGTAGATGGAGAGAAGGTATTTGTCGGTGATCTGTGCCGAGGTGCGCACCGTCCCTCCTTCTGCTAAAACGTCGGATGCGAGACACACGTAGATGGTCCCATCAATGATAGAACCACTATCGAGCAATAGACTGTTGTTCAGTGTGGTCAATGCGTTCGCTGCTGCGCTCGCCAACAACTTGTCGTACATCATATCGTCGAAGGGGTTGAACGAGAACGGAAAGTGATTGTCCATAAGGAACAGACGCTGACCCAGCATATGTGCGGTCGGAACGGGTTCATCCTTACCGAAGATACCCAATTTGAGTACGTCGGTATACAGATATGTTTCCTTCTCCTCTATAGTTGTTGCTGGACCAGCAACACCATTGAAATTGTTGAGCGCATTGTGCATCCGTTGGCGAGTCAACTGTGTACGTTTGTTCTGCGTCAGGGCACGATAGAATCCATCAGGCGTGTGCGTCTCAGATCGTACGCAAAACAGGTATATTTCTGCCATGCTTAATGATTGGTCTAGTTCACCATTAATCTTGTGCTTGATAGTTGAGATACTGTCATCCAGATGTATCTTCTGTGTGGAGAATATCACTCGTGTTTTAGCCTTTGTGATAGCATCTAACTCGGACTCGCTAAAAATGGGTTGGGACGTGTGTGGATCCATGAAGGCTTCATTCGTTGGATCGGTCATGAACAGAGCACCCAACTCTTCACCCGTCTTGTTGTTGTTGTTGTTATCAGAATGACCGTAGAACACCACGAACCTTTCTATCACATCCTTATTTGTCAGCACACAAGCCTTGTATATGGACTTCATGGAGATCGCCATGTATGTACACAATGTATAGACTATTGTTTTTTGATTCTACTGTGAGATAGGGAAGTGGAGAGACTATTCGACAACTCTTCAATCATGATAAGGTAAGGGTATAGAGCCGTAGCTCATTATATAGATATATCATACGAATATATGATTCTAACTTCTCTAATCACATTACTGGTTGCTGGCACGTCTATTATTGTCTATGCAAATGCGAAGGACTGCACACATCAACCAACGAATACGCGAGTACGAGAGAGCACGGCACTTGTAAAGACACCGACAATAGATCCGAGCACCATCTATGTGTTTGCCTACTCATGGACGCCTGGTTTTTGTTCTGGACAACCCTCTTATCCAGGGTGTAAGAACCCCGAAGAGTATTGGAAGTACAATCTTACTGTACATGGATTGTGGCCGCAGTATGCCACCACTGGATATCCGTCGTTTTGTTCCAAGGAGCCATTTGATCCATCTGTCCCCGAACTGATAGGGATGGACACGATGTATACCTACTGGCCCGACGTAAAATACGATGCGTCTAGTTCAAACTATGATTCCTTCTGGGAACACGAATGGTCTAAACATGGTACATGTTCTGGGTTGACTCAATTAGAATATTTCAACCAAACAGTTCATCTGGCACAGATCCTTGAAACAACCCCCTACATCTCTGAGAACATATATGGTAATGCGAGTACATCTAATATTAGAAAGGAGTATGGTGGCGATACCCACACATTGTTACAATGTGATGGAAGTAAACTAGTCGGTATATACACTTGTTGGAATCAGACAGGTGGATTTCCTACCACACAAACCGCATGCCCTGACTCCATTATACATGAGGATACATGCACAGGATCACCATATGTGTATATCGCGGGACTATAAATGAATGAATACATAAGTAAATATAAAGTACGCACACGAAGTGTACTCTATATTTCACATTGATAGAAACAACTACATATCGTAATACGGACTGTCTGATATGGTCATACCACAGTAAGTCTGATTCTTCTTTTTGTAGTCGATGGGTATATAAAATCCCATTTCCTTCGACTCCGTCAATAGAAACTTGAAATTATCCCAGAAATCCTTTTTATGCCCCACGGACGTGGTCATGATATGTGCGAGCTCGTGGATATAGACAAATGTGAGCGTGTTCTCGTCAATAAGCTTCTCGCTGTGCTTGGTCTTCGCGAGACAAAACGCTAATTTCT
>Ga0209662_1000786_pt1 | contig 15794 bp, 17 predicted proteins | sample SaaInlV_150m_DNA_4_FD_184662 | JGI IMG/M metagenome (GOLD analysis project Ga0209662, IMG submission 184662) | Marine microbial communities from expanding oxygen minimum zones in the Saanich Inlet - SI072_LV_150m_DNA (SPAdes) (version 2) | ecosystem: Environmental > Aquatic > Marine > Intertidal...
ATATAATAAATACATTTACTAGACAACAATTATTAGTTGAATTTGGTGTTATGGATTTTGCTTAATTATCTTTAATATTTATTTTATATTCATATAATAAAATATAAATTATTGTAACAATGCAAATAGTACTAAAATATATATATAATTTATAAATATTTACATCTGATCGACATTTATAAGAATTATTATTTTTATAATCGGTATTACATATTTCACATTTTGTACAATTTGATGTTCTAATATCATTCCATTTATCTAAACATTTCATATGAACCGGATTTTTACAAGCACATGGATAATATATTTTATTATTTTTAATATTGATTTCAATATCCTCGAGACAATATTTACAATGCATTAAATGATAATACTTAATATACTTTAAGTATTATCATATAAAAATTATATTACTAATTCGGATAAATTTCTTCTAATCTTAATAGTAAACTTCCTAAATTATCAAATAGGTCATCTATTGGAGTGAAATCGTTATTATATTTTGGATTACTCATATGGCTACCATTATCATCAAAACGAACTAATCTTAAATAAACAGTACATATTTGAATACAGAAAAAATCTTTATTGTCGCCACGACTATATTGAACATACTTCCAGGAATTATCTTCGCTTATTAATTTATATTTTTCAGTACCAGTAGCAATACCAGTAGGAATACCAGTAGCAATACCAGTAGCAATACCCGTAGCAATACCCGTAGCAATACCAGTATTTGTAAGTTCATTAATTGACTGTTTGATAAAATCTAAATTAAATGTTTCTCCTACCTTCCATTCATAATTATAAAAAATAGTACGAAACAACATTTGTCCAAAAAGGCTGTAATCTTGTAAATATGAGTTTAGGCCATGGCTCGTTAAAAAATCTGTAAACTTATCATAAGCAGTTACTAACATATCGACATCAATTTCTTCATATTCAGCGGAGTTCAGTCTATTTCTGGATTGGATCGTCGCTTTTCTTTTGTCTTGTGATAATTTAGTTATTTGATATATATAATTTTCATGTTCAGGTATTAATGACCGGACTGTCTGATATAGTACAACACCTTTATCAATTTGTGATAATCCACTTTCTATATCTATAAAATATAATTTAATCCTTTTATCTTCTAATATTTTATATCCTATATTATCTAATTTTCGATCTATATATTTGTGATTTCTTTTAAGAAGATTAAGATGTAATTCTATAATCTTTGCTTGAAGGTTATTTAATATATCTTTTATATGAGGGATTACTGCATTTTGAATTGCTGCTAGCATTACAAGTGCATCTCTACTTAGATATTTTCCATGCTTACGTCTAAATTTACCATCAATTATTTTTGGAAGAGTTTCATAATAAAGCCAAAAAGTATCAATATCCAATGTAGGACCGAGCTCTAATGAACCATAAGCTTTTATATAAGATTGTTCGATAATATACGTTGTTAAGTCTCCATCTAATTTTTCCATTATATAAAAAGGTTTCGTATTAATTTCTTTAATAAATTCACCATCAGGCCATAAATAATATTGTGGGAAATACTCTTTGATACTATCATTCATTGTTAAAGCTTTTGAGTCTCTAGTACATTTCAAAATATAATCTAAGTATGGTATAATTCCACAATTTCGTTGTCCCATATTATTAGTATCTAAGGTTTTCTCTAATATACTTACAACTTCTGAGTTAACATCTGCAATATTCATACCACCTAACTGAACTTTAAAATCTATAGTTTCAATTTTTAAATAATTTATTTTATAATTCATATATATTAATAATAAAATAAATAAGAATATAAAAATTGAAAATATCATCTTTTATATTTTTAATAGTTAAGTATAAAAGATGATATATAATACACCAAAGGGAGATGTTAACATAAATTTAGGAGGTCATTCATATAATGAATTGAATACTGGGGTTTGGAAATTAGGATTCATAAGTGATAATCCAGGTTTGATTGATTCTACTAATGATGAATTTTACATTACTGTAAAAAATAATAAAGAACAGACTGATAGATGTTTTAAAAATAAAGTAAAAATTACACTGAGTGATGGTTCAGTTGTGGAAAAACATATAATTCATTGGGTTGAATCCGCCGGTTGGTTTTGTATTACTGATGATATTTTTTGGGATCAATTTACTGATTTAGAATAATTTATTATATTTAATATATTAAATCATTTATATATGAAGATCATAAATATAAAATTTACTGATATAAATAAATTTAATAAACAACAAAAAGATGAATTAGAAAATTTATTAAATATAGAACATAAACATTGGGCAAATTTTTATAATAAAGATTTGATCAAAAAAATAAATTTAGATGAATATATAAATCGAAATAGAATAAAAAATTTACATTTTTTGTTATATTATAAAGAAAAAAAATTAGTAGGAAGAATAGAATATCATGAATATAATGTGAATGATAAGATAATAAAAAATAGATTTATTTATAAAAATGGTACATATTTATGGATAACAAATGTGTTTATTTTAGAAGAGTACAGAAGACAAGGAATATTGCATAACATTTTTGATTATATATTTAAAAATATATCAAATAAAAATGTTGCATTAGCAGTAAATAAAAGTAATATTAATGCTCTAAAAGCATATGAAAAGTTTGGATTTAAAAAAATAATAGAAAGAAAAGTTACTAGTAAATTAGTAGGATCAAATGATTGCACAGAATATTTTGTTGAATATTTGATGACAAAAGAATAAATATCCTAAATATCTATGAATATATTGCAAAAGTGTATAAACATACTTGTATTTATATAGTATATGTCAATTGGAGATACAATTGTAATTGTGTTGGGGGGTGCAATTACGCTGTGTCTTGTAGGTATTATATTTAACTTTCTCTGTGGAGAAGATGAAATTCCACAATTAAGCAACCAAGAACATGCAACTATGGATCGAGAACAATATATAGTGTAAACTTTTACACCCAACTACCAATATATTATAAAGAAAAAAATTAGTAGTAAGAATAATTATTATTTAAATAATAAATAATAATCATATATAAATGAGAACATTAATTACTTCAGCATTACCTTATGTGAATAATATACCACATCTTGGAAATATTATAGGTTGTGTATTATCAGCAGATGTTTATACCAGATACAAAAGATTAAATAAAGAAGATGTTTTATTTGTATGTGGGACAGACGAATATGGTACTGCTACAGAAACTAAAGCACAAGAACAAAATGTAACACCACGTGAAATATGTAATAAATATCATAAAATTCATAAAGAAATTTATGATTGGTTTAATATTAGTTTTGATATATTTGGACGTACATCATGTGAAAATCCATCAGATACAAATTGGAGTCAAACAAAATTATGTCATGATATTTTTAATAAATTAGTCGATAATAACTTAATTTATGAAAAAGAAATAGAACAATTATATAGTGAAGATTTAAATAAATTTTGTGCAGATAGATATATTAAAGGTACATGTCCTTTATGTAAATTTGTGGATGCAAATGGGGATCAATGTGACATGTGTGGTAAATTATATTCTGCAACAGAATTAATAGATCCCTATTATAAATTAAATCCAGAATTTAAATTAGTAAAAAAAAGAACATTACATTTATTTTTAAAATTATCGGAATTACAAAATAAATTAAAAGAATGGTATGATTCAAATGATGGATCTTGGACTAATGTAGCAGAAGGAATAACAAAATCATGGTTAAATGACGATTTACATGATAGGTGTATTACACGTGATTTAGAATGGGGAACACCAGTTCCTGATACAGAAAAATTTGGTGATAAGTTTAAAAATAAAGTATTTTATGTTTGGTTCGATGCACCAATTGGATATATTTCAATAACTGCAAATAAATTAGATACATGGAAAGATTGGTGGAAAAATAAAGATGTTAAATTAATTAATTTTATGGCAAAAGATAATGTACCATTTCATTCAATTATATTTCCAGCATGTTTAATAGGAACAAGAGATAATTATAATTTGGTAAATACAATTGCAGCAGTTGATTATTTAAATTATGAGGATAAAAAGTTCTCTAAAAGTAATAATATTGGAGTATTTGGAGATGATGCAATAAAATCTGGATTATGTACTGATATATGGAGATTTTATTTAGTTAGAGTAAGACCAGAAACGAATGATTCATTTTTTACATGGAATGATTTTGAAGCAAAAATTAATAGTGAATTAGTTAATAATTTTAGTAATTTAGTAAATAGAATTTTAGTATTAACATATAAATATTTTAAGGTGATTCCTGAGATTAAGGATATTAATTTATATGAAGAATTAAATAGTAAATATAACAATTTTTTAGATTTATATAAATCTAATATGAATAAAATAAGATTAAGAGAAGGTTTGATAAATTTTATTAAGTTCAGTAGTGAGTGTAATGTGTTTATTAATATTTATGAACCATGGTCTTTAATAAAATCAGATAGAGGGAAGACAGAACAGGTTTTAGGAGTTTTATGTAACATTTTAATTAAATTATCAGTATTGGGATTACCATTTATTCCAGATAGTTGTAATAAAATTCAAAATATTTTAAATATTAAATGTAGTGAATATGAATTTGATATAAATCAATTTGTTTGGAGTACATTAAATAAACCTGAAATTTTATTTAAGAGAATATCTCAAGATAAGTTAGATGAATTGAAATCCAAATTTAGTTAGAGTGTTTTAGGAATGTTTATATATATTCTAGATAGCTATTTGAGAGTATAATACCTAATATACTTATACTATATACTAGATGGGTATTACTTTCTTTAATAGTACATAATGGTTTTTCATCAGATGAATTGCCATATGTATTTATAATATAATTACTAGTATACATAAATACGAACGATATACATGTTTTTAATATACTTCCAAATAGTGGATATTGGAATAATTTGCTAATTGTTAAATCGAATATTGGTATACATTTTACGGTATATTCACAATAGAGAAATACGGATAATAGTAATATAGATCTGTTAGCAATTTCAGTAAGGGGTAATTCTTCAAATCCACATTCATCGCTAATTTCATAGACCATCATTGTAAATAATATTGCAGCTAATAATAGTGGTTTTATTATTTTAATACAATTGAAATAACTTTTTGATAAATCAGTTAAGAAAAATAAAATAAATGAAATTAACCAATAATAATTAATATTAGTTGGTTTTTCTTCTCCTTTTTTTATAGTATTATTACTCATTATATTATATATTATAAAAAATTGAAGATTTAATTATTAAAATTAAATAGTTTTAATTGTATATATAATGGATATCCAGACAGTAGAAAGTATACGTAATGATATTAAGAAACATGCAAATTTATTTTCTATTTTAGAGTCAAGAGAAAAACGACGAGAAAAATGGACCAAAGATAAAAAAGATGAATATGAAGAATTTCTAACAAAATTAAAATTTGCACATGATAATTATATGGAAAATCTACAGAATGAAATAATTACGAAGACCAAAATTATAATTAAAAATGATATAGATGCCAATGTATTTACACTAATTCAACCACAATTTATAGATTGTGAATTAGATATAATTTCTCCGAATACTATTTTCAAAGGAGTTTGGGATAAAAAAAAGAGAAAATATGATAGATTGCCTCATATAGAAGCAGGAATTAATGGTACCCCAATTGAGGAAATAAATGAAAGAATGTCAAAATATGGATATAAAATTACGGATATTACTAAAAAAGGAGAAAAAACAACTATTAAGATCGATTTGAAAACATAAATTTATTTATAAATATAAAAAATTGATTTTTATATTTATTCATTTCTAAATTATTATATTAATAAAAAATGACATATTATCTTAATATTAAACCACTAAATGATGAAGTCAAAGAAATGTATACAAATCATGAAACATTTAATGCAGGAGATTCCGGATTAGATTTATTTACTCCAGATGATGTACTTATTAAATGTGGAGAAACTGTATTTATTAAACTAGGTATTCAATGTGAAATGATGCAAGTAGGATATTCTGGTAGTACAAAACGTTGTACATCATTCTATTTATATCCAAGATCTAGTATTAGTAAAACACCGCTTGTATTGAAAAATTCAGTTGGTATTATTGATGCTGGATATAGAGGAGAATTAATGGCTGCAGTACAATATATTCCACGAGTTGAAGATATTCAATCAATTATGGAAGGTGTCACACCAGTTTATAAAGTACCAAAAGGTACAAGGCTTGTACAGATTTGTACAGCAGATTTAAGTGCCTTTAATTATAAACTAGAAGATAATCTATCCGAAACTGAAAGAGGAGAAGGTGGTTTTGGTTCTACTGGAATTTAATTTATTAAAATCATATCTGATATGATAGTATTTGTTTTCATGGTCTTATTATGAATTTTTTTTCTAAAGATAAAAAATTCAATACTATTTCCTGATTAGGAAATATAGATGTGTTATTTATTTTATTTAATTCAAAAGAATAAATATAATTTAATTTATATTTATATTTATTAAATAATGGTATATAGAAAAATAAATAGTATTTATTCATTATAATATGATTATAAATTAAAAAATTTTAAAATACTTAATTTATAAAGTAAATGTCCTAATACATATTTTGTCCCATTCCTCATATGGAATAATTTTAATATAATCTTTTGATATAATTGATTTACATTTAGAGATTAAAATTTTTGATATCATTTTTTGAATTAATTTTTTTCTTCCTTTATCATTTTTCTTCCCAGAAGGTTTTACTTTAACTTTATAGTCAAATTCAACCATAGATATATATGGTGCACACATGACCATCGCAAAATCAATTTGTGAATCTTTATCTAATTTATGTAAATAATTACTACCAGATTTGAAGATAACTCCTACACCCATTTCTAGATTGGCAACTGATAAAAAATTCTTTTCATGTACCATACGTGATCCTTTACCCATAAATTCACCAGATGGTGCAGATTTTGATACTTTATTTGGGAATGTATAATAGCTATTATTAGCATAATTTTCAGTCCAACTCCAACTTCTTTGAACTAAAAAGTCACCAGCATATGCTATAACTTTTAATGGTATTTCTATTTTATTAGGATTTTTGATAATACCCCATGGTGATTTATCAAAATGGCCATGTATTAATACATCTGAAGGATCCATATTATTTAATAATGTTTCATTATCATTAGCAGATTTTCCAATTGTTATTATAATATTATTGTATATAAACCACCAGAAATTTTCAAATTTCATTACTTTTCTATCTATAACTAATTTTTCTTTTGGTTCAACTATTTTACTTGGTTTAATATTAACTATAACATCTTCTGCTCTTTCAATTTTATATTTGATTTTTTTATTTTCTGAATATATTTTAGAAATATTAACATATGCTGAAACAGTGTAATCAATTTTTATATTATCTAACATTAGATATTCATGAGTGAGATTAATAGTTTGTAATTCTGTAAATTGATTTTTTAGAAGTATTTCAATTTCAGAATATGACATTTTATTTAATATACTACTATTTATAATATCTATTATTTGTTGTACTTTATTTACATCGGTTTCTAATTTGTTTGCATTATTAATGATTTGTTCTTTATTTTTATCTAATTTAATTATTTGATTTTCAATATTCATTTTTCTTTTTTCGTCTTTATTCAAATTTTTCTTTTTCTTGTTAATAACTTTTTTTGGTTCTTTTATTTCATAAGTAAAATATTTATGCATAGCTAAAAGAATATTATCGAATTCAATTACAGATTTACCTTCTAAAGGAAATCCAGAGAAAGTCTGATTTTCAATTATGTAACCTTTTGATTGTGTTATATCCTTTGTTAATGGAATACTTGATTTAGCTATTTCATCTTTTGGATATATAACTCCTACGTCTATTTCAGTTTCTTGAAATTTATAAGACCGTGCTATATAAATAATTTTATAATCTTTATCTGTTAATATATAATTACCTCTATCATAAAATTCAATAATAAAATGTTTTTCATTGGAAAATAAAAAATCAATACATCTATCAGTACCAATTTGCTGAATTGGATATAATCGCTTATCTCCAATTTCTTTTCTTAATTTACCTATAAACCCAGAAGGAATTTTTCTAATACTCGTAAATGAATCAATTGTATGGATCCTAATACCAGATTCAATCAATACATAATAAGTAAAACTTTTATTTTCAAAAGACTTGACCGGGTCAGATAAACCTGTGGTTAAAGACTGACTAGGGTCAGATAAACCTGTGGTTAAAGACTGACTAGGGTCAGATAAACCTGTGGTTAAAGACTGACTAGGGTCAGATAAATCTGTGGTTAAAGACTGACTAGGGTCAGATAAACCTGTGGTTAAAGACTGACTAGGGTCAGATAAACCTGTGGTTAAAGACTGATTTGTAGGACCTATCTTACTTCTTAATTTCATGATTATTAATCTGGTATTATCTTTCATACCATCATATATTTGTGTTAAATATGATCCATCTAAAATATTATTTAAAGCTGGAACTAAACATGCAATATCTTCAGAAGTAATGCGCTGCTTCATTTCTAATGGCTTTATTTATATATAATAAATGAAAAATATATGTAAATATCAATTTTTAATTACATATATCATTTCGAACGTTAGAAAAAATTGAAAAATAAAAAATATAATAATCATAATAAGTATATTTATCCAGCCCGTCCCTAAGAGATTGCCGTAATTTGACTAATGCTACCCTCCCCTAATCCTCATCATTGTTTGACTTGGGACATGATTTGTTTCCGAGTTCCTCTCCAAGAGAAACGAGTTCCTCTCCAAGAGAAACGAGTTCCTCTCCAAGAGAAACGAGTTCCTCTCCAAGAGAAACGAGTTCGTTTCTCTACTAAGAAATTACCATGTAATGAAGTGCACATAGATTCTGTAGGCAAATACTTCGTCCAAACGGACTATTTGCCTAATTATAGGATTTATGATATCCAAGAGTTTGAATATCTTAACATCTTCTTCTCAAAGGTGTACAATCAAAAAAAATCGACTAGTGGTATATACCAGCACAGATGGTGAATAAATGGCTTCGTTTTGACGAATATTCTTGATCATGAGCAATACTTTGTTTCTCGCAAGCCAAAATGATAACGGCCAATACTTCGTTTTGAGGAAGATCTACAAGCAGATGATTATTAGTGATATTCTCGATATCCAATGTTTACTATATATTACATCTATCTATATTAAAATTTAGATTAGTTTATATTATTCTTATAATGCTATTAGAAAAAATTGAAAAATAATAAGTATAATAATCATAATATATATATTTAATTTGATATTTATTACACCTAGTAAAATGTCATTAACTTATAATAAGCGTTCTAATCCTCTACTATCTTGTGTTGGCAATTTGCCAGGTGGTGGTATTTACGTCTACAAGCAGGCACCCAAGTCCCCAAACCAGATTCTAATCCCGGACTGGGGCTCGACCTCAATCCAGAACGCGAGATCGGCCCCGATCCCGGTCCATTCCCTGAACCAAGATCATATAAATAAATTACAGGATCTTTCCCTATATCAGGAAAAAGTTATATCAGCTTTAAATGCTGAATTATCCTGTTCAAATTATGGTGGAGAACTGATTGACAGCTGGGATGTCAATGCAATTCTGAGAACTTTATATAATAAGTTCTCATATGAGAAAGTGCATACAATTCTAACAGAAATACAAAAAGATCCAGATATTTATGGTTATGGTGACGGTAACGATGATAGTGACTGGTTTATAGAAACACCATTTCAACTAGAACCAGGTGAATAGTTGAATGGTATATGTGGATTTGATATCCACTTTTTTGTTTTATAAATTTTTATAAAATAATATTTAAATATTATCAATATTATTGGATTGAGTATCCTGATATCACTTTAGTACTTTATTTATTTTAAGTCTTTATATGAAGATATGGTATGCTATTATTCATATTATGGATTTTTTCCATAAAATAGATAATGCATGTCAGCTATTATCAAAATAATTTTATGCTTCTTAAATATATAAATTAAATAAATAAAAAAAAATATAATAATAAAATTATTATTATATTTTTCAAGAGTGACTGACTATAAGTCACTTAAGACGGTACTGGTGTCTTGACGTATTTGCCACCGCGATACTGGAGTACGATAAGTTCAACGCCATATGCAATTGCAGCAACTGCTAAGTATGCTGCATAGGCAGAGAACTCGTCCAATACGATGTACATCTTTTTGATAGATGTCTTATTCTCACCTTCAACGTAGGTGTTTATCAGACTGAACTGATGGAGAACTGTTGCAACATTTTTGTAGAAGTTTTTATAACAGCTTTCAGCACCAAAGAAATCACTTGGGTTCTTCCCAGCAACGAGACGTACATGCATGACATTATGCCTACGCAGACCAGTTGCACATTGGATCTTATGCAACGTTTTATCGGTTAGATCTCCACGACAGTACAAGACCGCCTCCAATCCGTCTCCAGTTTCTTCAAAGGGATATTTGATTTTGACATTTTGAGTCATAAGCCCATCAAGAACCTTAGATAGGTTGATAATGCGTACAGAGGGATCTGCAATGCCGTGTCTAGGATCAACTACAACTAAATCGATTCTATTGTAAACTAAGAATAGCGTAAGAAAGTATGTGTAAACGGGGAGATTTTGGAATCCCTCCCTCTTGTTCGTATCTATAGGGAGAAAGCAGAACAAGGTACCATTTCTTAAGTGATCCAATTTTGGACGATAATAGGCGCCAATTTTGGCGGCAAGGGTGCCTCCCGGAGTCTCGAATACTCCAGACACATCGTCTGAAAAGTTCACAATTCGGTTTCCATCTTGGAAGATTGATCTCGAAGCGTTGGTAGTCCCAATATTGTATTCATTACCGGGAATAATAACATCTCCAAGTTTTGTCAACCCAGTTATGATCATATCTTTACTACGTTCGGTTTTGTAGTTTAGTTCGGCAAACGCCACTGAAACACGTTCTTGTTCAACACGTTCCTGTTCAACACGTTCCTGTTCAACACGTTCCTGTTCAACACGTTCCTGTTCAACACGTTCCTGTTCAACACGTTCCTGTTCAATACGTTCTTGTTCAACACGTTGCGTATTCTCCTCCTTGAAGATCTTGCATGACTCAATCAATGACTTGATCTGTTCCTCACTAATTTGGTTTTCCGACGCTTCTGTTTCCCAAATCATTTTCATCAGACGATGAAGGAGACGCACTCTCTCTGTAGTATCACTGATCATCTTGTTAGCTATTGTTACTGGCCTTGGGTCCGTGTCCTGGTTCTGGCAGTAGCATACAATTAATATTTGTATTATATAAGTTTTTTTTTTCAATTTTTTTCATTTTAACAAATTCTTGAGTAATTTTAATAATTATATAATATATGAAAAAAGCTTTAATAAAAAATCTAAATGACGATATATATTGTAGAATAAAACCATCTAAAAAACATGGTGTAGGTGTTTTTGCAATTAAAGATATACCAAAAGATACAAATCCATTTAAACTAACTGGAAATCAGTGTATAAAAACAAAAATATTGAATATCAGTGAAGATGAAGTTAAAACTTTACATCCAGAAGTTAAAAAAATGGTTAATGATTTCTATCATAATGAAGATGGAATTTATGGAATTCCATATAATGGACTAAATGCGAATGATATAAGTTTTTATATGAATACATCTAATAAACCAAATATTGGATTTGAAAACAGTAATAACTGCTCCATGGTTATTTTTAAGACATTACATAAAATTAAAAAAGGTGAAGAATTGCTTATAAATTATGATAAATTTTAAATATATATTATTTATTTATAACTACTGCCATATCAACGTCTGATATTCCACCAGTATGATTAAAATAAGATGTATAACTACCGGGTTTTAATCCATCAACTTTTCTAATTAATTCATCTCGTAAATCTTGTGTTGTTTCTACTTCTTTTTCAAAATTATTACCTATTTGATTACCTATTGCTCCTGAATTACTTTTATATTCTTCTAGTTGATTATATATATCTATAATAGATCTTTTATCTTTTGCTTTTATATCTTTTAATTTATCAAATTCCCTATTGAAGCCACGTTTTTCAGTATCTGATAAATCATCATAAACTTTTAAAATATTGTCATATGAAAAAAATTTTGTTTTATATTTAAAATTTGTTTTTTTTTCTAATAAATTTTTAATGAATTCTGAATATTTAATCTCCTTTTCAAGTCTTAATAGTAATTTATAATTTTCAATATATTCTGCTTTTTTAGGATCATCTTTTAATCCTACAATCAAAAAATCTGCAATCTTTGAAGTAGATATATCGTTAAAAGTTGTTCTATATATATTAAATTTATTAAATAAATTACTATCTTTTATTTTTTTAATAGATTTATCAATATCTATAACATATATATTGTATTCATCATGTTGAATTAATTCATAAATATTATTTAAATTTTTTTTAATAAGTTTTTCAATATCTTGAATTTTATAATTTCTAATTAAATCATCCATTTTTCTATGAATATCTTTTGGATTCATAAATAAACCATTAAATTGTGTATTATTACTATCATTAATTAAAATTATTTTTTTAGTTGTACTATCCGTTTTAAAACGTTTTATTTGACTTTTATCTTCTTTATGATAAGCACCTGTTGTACAAAATCCTATATTTTTTAAATTTTGATCTATTGCTTTTGGTAATAAAATTATAGATGATTTAAATTCATATATACTAAAAGCAATGGGTAAATCGTCAATAGATGTAGCCATTGTACTTCCACCGGATAATATATAATTAATTGTATATTTCATTATATATTATAAAAGAAATTTAATACATTAAATTTCTTTTTACTCTATTATATAATCATATTGATTGATTATTTTTTATATTAAATTTACCATATTATTAGTAAATTTAATATTGTAACAATAGTTTGTATTAAAAAGCTTTTATTGGGAATCGAACCCAAGACCTTTTGCTTACAAGGCAAACGCTCTACCAACTGAGCTATAAAAGCATTATATAGACATATTCTATATATCTATATATCTATATATATAATTATATATTAATTTAAACGTATTAAAATTGAAATTTTATAATTTATTATTCATATTCATTATATTATACACTTCTATAATAAAATAATGAATATGGATAGTACTGACCAACAATATACAAAAAATGAAAAGAATGGTATTATAGTAAAGGAAGGTGATAATTGGGAAAATATTCGTAAAATTTTCGGATGGGATATGACATATTCAGAAAAAAATAATTATCATATTAATCAATTTGATGATGGCAATGAGAAATACGAACAATATGAAAATGAATGGATGATTTATGGTAGATGGAAAGGAAAGGTGGCATTGATTAATATCTATAATAGAGACATTAGAATAGGTAGTATTTCCAAATGGAAATTAAATGTTATTCAATATAAGTTTTGAAGAGCTTACGATATAAGTGTTAATTTATTCCGTATTTACGATACTAATATACATAAAAAAAATTGAAAAATAAAATATATCATAATTTATATGATTATAAATATTCATATCTTCCTAATTACCAAGATATACCAACCACAAAAACGATGAATTTCTCCTATACTAGAACTAGCACTCATCGTGTTTCTATGTCCCCAATCCAACTTCCAAAAGAGCACAGTGGAGCCAATTCCCAACATCATTCGAAACCATACGATGTCCCATGGCACCGACAATTGTGCTGGGGAACTGTATATTGTGACGGGGACAAAAAATGTAAACGCATGCATCCTAATCGCAAAATATGCCATTGTACCGATGAATTATGTAGAAATCTACATGACACAATTTCTGGGTGGTCTAGTCCTATTGATGATAATATAAAGGAGAAGATTCGTCAGAAAGAGAAGAAGATCCATCAGAGAAAGGATAAAAAAAAGCTGAATGAACTACTTAATACTGCTTTCACTGTTCCTTCCGGGATTGGTTCAGTAGAAGTAGTAATAGATGGTGAAAAAACGCAGATTAGTCCTGAGGTCATTGGTCCATTAATTTCCTTCTTAGAAGCCCATGGATACGATGATTTGTTAAAAAAATAGATGATGATAAATATTTAAAGTATCATTTAGTTTATTCTACATACAGGACTTTAGTATCTTACTGCTGGATTAATATCTTACTGCTGGATAATATTTAAATATTAATTTATAAAATTTTATAAAATAATATTTAAATTACTATATATTAATCAAATGTTCACGCGGTATACCGCTGTTCAAGGAATGTTCACTTGGACGATGGATCTAATCCATTCACGTTGCTCTTCCGTAATCTGTATATTCCGATCGTTCACTACATCACCAATAGCTCTACGAAGATTGTCACAATTTAATGAGCGGGAGATGAATTCTCGCATACCAGCATGGTCCTTAAAAGCTTTGATTACGAATGTTTTACAACAACCCCAACCAAGATCCCCAGGTCCATACATTAGATGATTAGACATATAATCTTCATCTAACTCTCCACCACACCCGAAACAAAAGTGGTATTTACAAGATGGTTTTTTACATGTTACTGATGCACAGCCATTATCTTTTCCGTATGGTGTACCACATCTGCACCACTGTTCTTCTCCAGCATCAACCATTGCCTGATGTTGTGCTAATTCATCTGTTGTCATTCTCTCTCTAGGGTCAGGTAGGGGGCAGTAAGCACCTGGCATATGTACTGTCTCACACATGGAACACCACCAAGTTGGTTGACCGTTCGTGATACAACCTTCTATGGGACATCTAATACTATGTCCATCAGTACGATAACTGAAATGAATTTCAAATCCTTCTGCACACTCACATCCAGGACGAGGACATATTGCAAATAATGCTCGTCCTCTGGTATGACGATTTTCACGACAATCCAGTAAATTTAATGACATCGCTGCACCTTCTAGGCGATTTATCACAGAAGAACAATCTTCACGAGATTGTTCTTCTGGTTCATTTTCACGATGCCATAAAAGTGTTTCAATGAAGGAATTAAGAGGAATACGGCGTTTGCACTCCTTGTTACCACCACCGCGATCCTTTACACACATTATTGTAATTGAATCACTCATTGATTCTTTTTCCATAGATTCTAACAACATCTCCGAAACATGCGAAATATATTCGGTTTTAATCGTATGGGCTTGCTTCCTGGCGTCATGTACTTTTATTAACCCTGCTAAACGAGAGCCATTACCTGGCCTATGAACGGTTCCAAGAGATTGACGCCAAAGGTGTACATCTTTATTAGTTAGTCGTTCTTCCACATAACACTGATTTACATTCTTCTCAAGCTGAAGTTCATCTGGGACTCTTCTACGGGTCAATCTTTCCGGTTTTACACCTTTAGCGATATCACCACCTTGAGCGACATCATTACCACCTTGAGCGACATCATTACCACCTTGAGCGACATCATTACCATCTTGAGCGGCATCATTATCATAACTCGAAGAATTGGTACACCCCTGGTATGCAAACTCACCATAATTGTACGCGAACTCCTCGTCATAATTGTAATGGTCCACTCTTGTTGGGTCATCACCTGAAGATTTGGTACCTTCTTCTGCATGTACCTTCTCATCATTGTAATGGTCCACTCTTGTTGGGTCATCACCTGAAGATTTGGTACCTTC
>Ga0209662_1000788_pt1 | contig 15778 bp, 12 predicted proteins | sample SaaInlV_150m_DNA_4_FD_184662 | JGI IMG/M metagenome (GOLD analysis project Ga0209662, IMG submission 184662) | Marine microbial communities from expanding oxygen minimum zones in the Saanich Inlet - SI072_LV_150m_DNA (SPAdes) (version 2) | ecosystem: Environmental > Aquatic > Marine > Intertidal...
GTTAGAATTAATAAATAAATATTTCAAGTTTGATTTGAATAGAGTAAAAAATAATAATTTAATATCATTTCAATTAGTAGATTCAAATAATTTAGATTGTTTAAAAAAATTAATTAAATTAGGATTAGATATAAATTTAGCAAATAGTGAAGGAACCGTGCTTTCATATGCTATTTACAAAAATAATACTGATTTTATAAAATTTTTAATAACTCAAAATATAGATTTTTCATATACGAATAGAGTTGAGAATTCATATTTTAATTTTATTTTATATACAAATACTATTGATATTAAATTACAAAAATTTTTTTTAGAAAAAATGATAGATATAAATAAGCAGAATATTGAAGGTAATACTACATTACATATTATATTTAATTTTAATAGATGGGAAGATTTTAAGGACATATTGATTAATAAAAAAGTAGATTTATCAATTAAAAATAAAAATAATAAAACTCCATTGGATTATGTAAAAAAAAAAGATAGAAATAAAATAAAAGACCTATTTAAACAACATATTAAATCAGAAAACATAGATATTAAGTTATTATCATCTCCTACACCATATCATACACCATATTCTGGGCATATGTGGCAATGGATTTCATCTGCATATTATATTTTAGAGAAATATAAGAACATAGGGATGCCAATATGTAAAAAGATAGATAAAAAAGAAATTGAAGAAATAAAAAAAAATTCATTAAATTGGATAATATCATTTGATATACAAGTATCTTGTATATCGTGTTCAACAATATATTATAAGAGTAAGGATGAATATCATATTGCAAGTAATCTAGAGACATGTATAAATAATGTAATTGATAAAGATTTAATATTTATAGGTATAACTATTATTTTTAACGGGGGTAATCATGCAGGTATATTAATAATTGATAATAATAAAAAATTAATAGAACGTTTTGAAACAACTGGAATTAATAATAGTTTACAGGAGAATGATTTAGATTTAATATTAGAAAGGAAAATACCTAAAATTATGTTCAATTTAACAAAGAAACAATATAAATATAGAGCACCAAAAAAATATCAGAATTTGTATGATTTTCAAGAGATCGGAGAAAAAATTGATTCTTCTAAATATATAAACGAGGCTGGTGGTTTTTGTCAAGCATGGGTTTTTTGGTATTTAGAACATAAAATATTAAATAAAGATCTAGATAGTAAAGAACTCGTCATTAAACTAAAAAATAAATTATTACAAGAAAATAAAAGTATAATGAATCATATTAGATCATATGCTAATAAATTGGATCAATATAATAGAAAAATAATGTCTAAATTAAAAATTAAAAAGAATGATATATATAGATTAGATAAGTTACCGGATATTAGAAAAGACTTTATGGAAAAAATAATTGTGGATTTATTAAAAATACAAAATATTGAGTAATATATATGTCGAATATTATAACTTTATTTGATCAACAAGATATTAAATTATTTTTTGATAGAAAAGCTAGAAAATTAAATTTAAAAAAACAGGATGTATATTATAATATAGGTTTAAATTCAGATAGTGTAGGCGAAGAATCATTTAAACAACAATTAGATAATATAGAATCAATTATTAGAGCTATTAAAGTAAGTGGAAAAATTGGCCCAACTGGACCAATTGGTATAAGAGGTAAACAAGGAATTGCTGGTAAACAAGGTATTAAGGGTGATACAGGAGAGGAATTTAAAATATCATTATATTTAGATTCTGAGATGGAATTACCGGATAATGCAGAAGAGAATACAATGGCATTAATAAAAAAATCATTAAATTTGTATATTAAAATAAATAATAAATGGGATAATATTGGAAATTTAAGATTAATAAAAGGAGATAAGGGGGAGAAAGGTGAAATAGGAGATAAGGGTAATAAGGGAGATGAATTAAAAATAGATGTAATATTTAATTCAATCGAAGATCTTACAATTAGTACTAATTTGGTAGAAGGTAATATTGGTTTAATAAAAAATTTATTAGATTTATACATAGTAGAAGATAATAAATGGATTAAATTAGGTAAATTAACTTCTATAAAGGGGGATAAAGGAGATATAGGAGAACAAGGAGAGAAAGGAGAAATTGGAGATAAGGGTGATAAGGGAGATTCTATAAATTTCTCATATATTGTTTCAAATAAAAGTTTTTTACCAAAAAAAGCTAAGTCAAATGTTTATGCATTAGTACGAAATAAGTTAGATATATATTATTATTTTGATAATAGATGGGAACTATTAGGCTCATTAAAAGGCGAACAAGGTGATAAGGGCGAACAAGGAAATAAAGGAGATAAAGGTAATATGGGAATTCCATTTACGATTAAATATACATATGATAATATAGATGAATTTAATTCTGATAAAGGTAATATAAATAACGATGAATATGATTATATGTTAGATAAAGATACTGGCAATTTATATCAATATATTAATAACAATTGGGAGTTTAAATTTAATATAAAGGGACCAACTGGGAGTAAAGGTGATGGTATACAAATAGATATAATAGTTCAAAATAAAGAAGAATTATTAGATTATAATGATAAATTAAATAAATACGCATTAGAAAAGAATACATTAAATTTATATTATAATATAAATAATTCTTGGGATTTAATAGGTAATTTAAGAGGTGATAAAGGAAATAAGGGTGAAAGGGGAATTAAGGGTGACGTAGGTAAAGGATTAAGAATAGATCATTATATTGATAGTATTACTGAATTATTATCAAATAATATAAATTTAGAAAGTGGTAATATAATTTATATTAATGATATTAATCAATTAAAATATTGGAATGGAGATTCTTATAAAGATTTATCTTTTTATCAAAATAATAAAAAAAATATTTTAGATATAAAAATAGTACCTGTATCAGAAAATCATCAGAATATTCCTATATCACAATTATTTGAAATTAAATATAATATAAATAAATTAGATGATACTATGTTAAATAATACTAATAAAATTAAATTAGTTATATGTTGGAAAGAATCTGGTAATGATATATCTACTGATTTTTATAAAGAGGGTATGTTATTTTTTGCAGAATATGATGACGAGTTAATTCAAAATAGTACTACATATATACAGGGATTTCCAATGGTAAATACATTTAACCATGAATTTATAGTATGTAATAAAGATTTAAATTTGTTACGATTTTTTATAAAAGTTAATTATTGTGAAGGATCCATTGTAACATTGGAACATACAAATTTAATACAAATAGAGAAATTATAATTTATTAATAATTTTATAATTTATTAATAAATTTATAAAATTAAAATAGAGTATGCAATTAGCATATGTAATAGTGATAATACTCTTGCGCGAAGACTTTTAGGTATTAGACTATCTATATTTCGTAATCCAGTATGTGAAGATATTGTATAATATAATCTATCCATTTTACAATTGGCCTGTGACACATTTTCAAATTCAGCATCTGGGATAGTTAAATATAATAAATAAAATACCATTATAACAAAAACTGATAAATATAACTTTGTTGTTAAACTTTTTAAATCAAAAACTATATTCATTATATTTAATTAAGATTTTATTTTTTTAACAACCTCTATAATGAATTTATGTCCAATGCATGTAATCTTTGTAATATTTCTATATCTAAAATTAAATCAAATTTTTTCCAACATAACTCGCACGCCCTTATACACACGGGGTACTGTGTGAGATGGCAAACTGGTTCAGAGGGTGTGGAACGGCCTCCTGTCATTTTATAATTATTTTTCAAATTTTTTTATATATAAATTGTTTACTTTATTATCAATTTTTTTAAAATAATTATTTTTTTTTTGCATAGTCTCGTTAAGTTTATTGGTTTTATTATTTGAATATTTTTCGTTGACACTTCTAGACGTTTGGTTCCAAAATTTATTTAATTTTTCAGAATTAAATTCATCTAAAAACAACATTTTTTATAATATTAGAATAAGCAAGTAATAATTAATACATTAATCAATTTTTATATATAACGAATCAATCTATAATGTCATGATATTATCTAAATATGTTTAGATAATAATATGGTAATTATAGGTGTAGGAATATCAGGGTTATAGGTGGTATGACAAGAAGTGTCAGATATAAAAATAATGTACCAACTGAACATTCACGGAGAGGTTATTGACCTCATTATCATAAAAGATTTATAAAAAGCGTGGTCCACATTTTTTAATAGAATTATCCTCTTTCATGAGGTTCAAGATAATCTAATTTTAATTTTTTAAAGATATCCTTTTCTGATTTTACTTTTACTGGTTTATCAGAAAATGTATCATCTTCTTTTTGTTTAAATAATCCATATTCATTTAATTTAAAACCTAATCCTTTAGCTATTTGGCGCATTTGAGTATTTAGTTCATATGATCCAGTAAAATATAATAGTGCAGCAGAATAATATTCAAATGGAACAAAACGAATATCAATTCTTCTTACTTTCTTTCTAGGTAATTTACAGAATCCCATATATTTAGTTCCATTATCCGTATCTGTCAAATCATCTATTATTATATTTTTTGATTTTAATAAAGATATTGTTTCAAATAAATAATTAGTATCTATCTTACTATAATCCTTATTTGTTTTAATTTCAGTATGTGTAATTAAAATATCAATATCATTTGATACTTCTTTGCATCGTCTATAAGATCCTGCAATTATTAAATTTAAATTTTTATCAATAGTTTTAATTAATAATTGTAATATTTCATTATATGAATCAATTTCTTTTCGTGGTATTTTAACTTGAATAATTCCATGATATTTTAATCCCATTTTAATTTTATCATTTACTTCAATTTTTTTCTCTTTAACTTTTTTCTTAAGTTCTACAATAGATTTAATATTATGTTTTTCTATTAATTGTTTTGCAACTTTTGATCCAATATTAATAACTTGTGATAGTTCAGTTATTAGATCCATTTCTTTTTTAATTCCAACAATTTCAGTTTTATCAACTTCTGCCAATTTCTTAGTTTGTATAATTTCATCAATTCTTGATATGATACCTTTGCCAATGCCATTAATATCTTTTAAATCTTCTCCTTTTTTTATTTTATCTGGAAACAATTTAATGATTTTTAAAGCATTTTTAAAATGTTTTAGTTTAAATTTATTTTTTGCAATTTCAGTTTTGTCATATTTATTGTTATTTAGTTTATATTGAATATCATTAATTAGTAAATCAAATTCATAAATTATTTTTTGATTATTAATATTATTAATATCTACCTGCTTTTCTGGCATATATTTACTAGTATAATTTTTTTATTAAATAAATCCATATTTCAGTTTTTATTTTAATCTGGAAAGACAAATACTTTTCTGGATACTATTTCTAGACAATTTTGTAAATCAGGATGTTCTATAATTATACTTTTACCTGTATTAGATACTTCTATAATTTTTTTAACTAAATATTGATTACGTGTTCGAAATAATATTTTATGGCCAATATATATATTTACATTATCTGGAGTTAATCTAGTTAAATTCATATTTTTATTAGTAATTCAATATATAAAATAAATATAAATATAAATCAATTTTTATGGCAAATAAAATATTTAGTATATGTAATGGAAGAAGTTGAAATATATGAAGCATTGTTAGGATTTTTCTTAACATTGATAATTACTTTATTGAAAAATTATATTTTTGATAAAAAATCTGTTTATGATGCAATATTAGTTGGTTCTATAGGATGGGCAACTCATTTTGCTGTAAGGAAAATATTAAAAAGAAAATTTAAAGAGAATAAAGTTAAACAATAAATATTTTGATAATATAATAATATTTATTCGACTGCTTTATAAAAGAGCATATATGCTTTATTAGTAATAATTTTATCTTTATTTATTTCATCAACGCTGTCATCGTCATAATTATACCATTTATTATCAGTATAATTTTTGCAATATGAATAATAGTGGCCAGATGTAATACCATTAAAACCAAAATTGATATGGTTATTAATTGCAAATAATGAATATTTACTATATTTTGATACATGATTTGGATGTAAATATTTTGTAATATCAAAATTATCAATTGGAAATTCAATTAAGTCATTTAATTTTTTGGCACCAGTATATGAATATTCAAATCTTTTAATTAAAAATATTAGTATTTTAGGAGTCTCCCATATTAAATTAAGTTTTTCAGCATCAACTAATTTTTTAGCATAAGGACTATCCCATTTATTTTCATCCTTTAATTTTTCTGGAATAATATAATTATCTAAAAGATCATACAGATTATGTATTTTTTCCATTTTTGACTGTTTTCCTAAAAGTAACTTAATTCTATCAATGCTATATGGTTTACTATCGCTATCGCTATCGCTATCGCTATCGCTATCGCTATCGCTATCGCTATCGCTATCTCTCTCTTCTTTCTCTTCTTTCTCTTCTTTCTCTTCTTCATCTTCTTCATCTTCTTCATCTTCTGAATCTTCTTCTTTATCTGAATCTTCATCATTGCTACTTCTATCTTCACATTGTTCTTCGTCAGATTTATTATAATATAAGACATTATCATCTGATAATCCCGACATAATAATAGACGATATATGGTCATCGCTGGAGGAATTACCTTTTTCAGATTCAGATTCTGATTCTGATTCTGATTCTGATTTTTCTTTTGATTTTTCTTCTGATTCTTCTGATTCTTCTGATTCTTCTTTTGATTTTTCTTCTGATTCTTCTGATTCTTCTGATTCTGATTCTTCTGATTCATTATTATTAGGAATAGTTAATGTAAAGTAGAAGAATTCTTCAAAATTTGTTTTGATACCTTTGGTTTCAGAGCATGTTAATTGTGATATTGTTCTTCCTTCAAATAAGTCATTAATTTTAGAAAATTTTTTATGTGAAGTTTTAAAATCTTTAAAAGATTTATAATTTAGATAATCATTTTTATTAGATTGAATAATTTTTAAAATTGAATCAATATTTGTGTCTTCGTCTTTATGTAAATTATCCAAACAATCAAAATTTAAGTTTTTATTTTTTGGTATAATCTCAGATTCGATTGCAAGTTCTTCATGAATAGAATCAAGAATACACAAAAGTGCTTCTTGGCTATCTTGTTGATTAGAATTTTGGAACATTTCTATTTTTTTCCCAAATAATTTTTTAAAACTAATTGGTCGAAAAGAATAGAAGCTACTATTCCAAATATTAATAAATATTTTTCTAAGTTGAAATGCCAAACTATTATTAATTGTTTTTTCAGCTAATAAATATTCAGTTTCATTATTAATTAATAGTGATATTAAATTACTACCAATAATGAAGGTTCTAAAGTCGTCGCAGTTACTTAAACATTGTATAATTGAATTCATATAACATGTATTACCCAAATTGATTAATCCAGATGTGCCGAGTGTTTCATAATCGTCTGATTCATCGTTAGCTGACATCGTTTTTTCAGATGGTAATTCTTGAAATAATTCCATTATTTTACTATATTAGTTATAGTTTAAATAACTAATATAATAAATATTCAAATTTATTTACATAATATTACAAAATCCACCACTTTTCTCACTTTCAGTCCCGGTTCCTAAAATTATTTCAGGTTGAGGTCTAGGAGCGATTTCATTTCTCATAGCAATAACTTCATTGTTAATATTTTGTACATTATTGTTTAGTGTATCTAATTTATCTATTCCTTCAGTTACTAAAGTAATTACATTTGTTTTTCCGTCTGAACCATAACCATCACTATCTGGATCATATTTAGTTTTTAATATTTTAACTAGTTCATCAATAGATATATTAATATTACCAGATAATTCTGATAATTTTCTAAAAAGCTCTTTATCATTAGTTTGTTCAATACTTCCACCAATTTGATTAGAATTTTTTTTATTTATTTCCTTTTCATATTGATCAAGTTTATTATTAGTCATGCCAATATAATAATATTTTTTTTTTGTATTATTATCTTGAAAACATATTCTTGTCTGGGTTATATTATTTTTTGTTAAATTTCTAAATACTTTTGTTGCAACTAATTTAGGATTAGTTCCATAATAGATTTTATTAGTATCGGGAGATATCAAATTATATTGATTCATATATATATATTTTAATATATTTTCTTTTATAGGTTTTATTAAAATTGAAATTTATTAAAATTAAATAAAGAGATTAGTATATTTATATTAAATGATGACTAAATTAGATGATGACGATAAAGACGATATAACTTTCAATGTTATTGATTGGGCCGATAGAGATGATGACGAGGAAGATATTGATGAGGATAATGAGTCAGCGTATGTGATTGAAGCTTATGGTAAAATGGAAGATAAAAGATCAGTATATTTAAAAATCAATGGTTTTACGCCATATTTTTTTGTAGAGATTCCAAAAAGTTGGGGTGATACGAATGTTAAGCGTTTTGTAAATTTTATAAAAAATAAGACGTATGGTAAATTTCAAAATAGTTTAATAACATATGATATTGTAAAAAAGCATAGATTATTTGGCTTTACTGCAGGCAAGCGTTTTAAATTCGTTCGTTTAGTATTTAATACATCTGAGGCGATGAGAAAGTATAGATGGGTTTTTACTAGTAAGCATAAAATTCCAGGATTAGATAATACATTTAGGGAATATAAAGCATATGAAAGTGCATTTCCTCCTTTGTTGCGTTTTATGCATATTCAAAATATAAATGCAAGTGGTTGGTTAAAGTTAGAAAAGGATAAATATACTCAATTACCAAAAAGGGGTTTTAATACCGATATTGTATTAGAGGCAAAATGGACTGATATTATTGGATATGAAAATTCAAAAGTTGCAGATATAAGTATATTATCTTATGATTTAGAATGTACAAGTGGTGACGGTAGTTTTCCGCAGGCTACACGTGATACTGATAAAATTATTCAGATAGGTTCAACAATTAGTTATAATGGTAAGGAGGATTGTTATTTTAAACATATTATAACATTAGGTTCATGTGCGCCAATAGATGGTGCAATTGTTGAATCATATGATACAGAAATAGAAGTAATTTTAGCTTGGCAGAAATTAGTATTAAAGAAGGATCCAGATATTATAACAGGTTGGAATATATATGGTTTCGATAATAAGTATATTCATGATAGGGCAGTTCATTTAGGTATCGAAGATAAATTTGGTAGATTTTCTAGATTAAAACAACAATGTGAGTATATTGATACCCAATTATCTTCGAGTGCATTAGGTGATAATAAAATTAGATATTATAAGACTCCTGGAAGAGTACAAATTGATTTAATGAAAGTAGTAATGAGAGACTATAAATTAAATTCTTATAAATTGGATTCAGTTGCAGAAGAATTTCTTAGAGGTAAAGTAATGCAAATAGATGGTAAAAATGTTCAAGTAGATAAATCAGATGATTTACATGTAGGTGGTTATATAAAATTTATAGAATCAGATGAAGAATTGGTAGAAGATGGCAAGAAATATAAGATAGAGTCAATAGATGGGAATAATATAATATTGCATACATCGCCAAAGACGGAAGATACTAAATTAATATGGACAATGGCAAAGGATGATGTAACTCCAGCAGATATATTTAGATTACAGGAGGGTTCAGCAGAGGATAGAAAGATAATTGCAGAATATTGTATACAGGATTGTGCTTTAGTTAATAAATTGATAGCTCGTCTTTGTGTAATGATGAATAATATAGGTATGTCGAATGTATGTAGTGTACCTTTATCATTTTTATTTTTCAGAGGTCAGACAATAAAACTGTTTAGTTTGGTTGTGAAGGAATGTAGATTGATGAATTATTTAATTCCTGATTTAAAAAGGAAGAAAGATGATGAAAAAGAAGAAGTCGTTGGGTATGAAGGTGCTACAGTATTTAAACCCAAAATAGGTTTTTATAAAAGACCTATTTCCGTATTAGATTATGCATCTTTATATCCGTCGTCAATGATTCATAAGAATACGTCACATGAGACATTTATTGATAATGCAAAATATGATAATTTACCGGAGTATGATTATTATGATTGTGAATATAATAATGCGGATGGTACAAAAACGAAATGTCGTTATGCGAAAAATAAGGATGGTAGCATGGGTATCATGCCTTTAATTTTGTCTAAGTTATTAAAACAGAGGAAGTCAGTAAAAAAGTTGATGGCACAAGCAGGGGATCCATTTATGAAATCAATTTATGATGGTTTACAGTCAGCATATAAGATTACTGCAAATTCATTATATGGTCAGATAGGTTCTCCTGTAAGTCCGATATATTTCAAGCAAATAGCAGCATCAACAACATCAACGGGTAGGGAGATGTTAGAATTAGCACGTGATTATATGGAGAATGTATTTCCAGGAATTATCCAAGGTTTATATGATGCATATTCAGAAGATGATAATGAGAAGGTAGAAAAGATCTTAAAAGAAGAATTGGTTGAATCTTTACATACTGATGAATTCAAAAAAGATATTAAAGAAAAGATCATAAAAATATGTAACAAATGTACAATCTGTCCAGACACCATATATGGTGACACTGATTCAGTATTTATAGATTTTGGTCTAAAAATAAATAATGAGTATTATGAAACGAAGGAGGCATTAGAGTTTGCGATAGATTTAGGTATAATAGGTGGTAATTTGATTAAGATGAAGATGCATGCTCCGCAAGATTTAGAATATGAGAAAACTTTTTATCCGTTTTGTATTTTAAGTAAGAAGCGTTATGTGGGGAATAAGTATGAATTTGATAACTATAAGTTTAAACAAAACAGTATGGGTATAGTATTAAAGAGACGTGATAATGCTCGTATTGTAAAAAAAGTTGTTGGTGGAATGGTTGATATTTTATTAAATGAGGTTGATGTGGAGAAAGCAGTAAAATATGTAAAAAGTTCAATAATTAATTTGTTGAAAGGTAAATATCCATTACATAATTTTGTGACATCCAAAACATTGAAGACGAATTATGTGGATAGAACTAGAATTGGTCATGTATGTTTGGCAGATAGGATGATGGCTAGAGATCCAGGAAGTGCGCCGCAGATTAATGAGAGAGTACCTTATGCTGCGGTAGTGGTGCCGGAGAGAAAGGGATTATTACAGGGTGATAGGATAGAGCATCCAGATTATATAATCCAGAATAATTTACAGGTTGATTATCTATTTTATTTAACAAATCAGATAAAGAATCCTACAGTACAATTTTTAGAATTATTAGTAGATGATGCGGAGCAGATATTCAATGAAGCAATCCAGATAGAGAATAATAAGCGTAAAGGGAATGTATCAATTGATAGTTTTTTTAATGTTAAAAAGGGTCAGAAAAAACAATTAGAGGAATTAAAAATAAAAAATATAAAAAAGTCAGCAAATGTAGCTAAATATTATATCAATGATGATAATCCAAATTTAGATATATTAGGTTTAGATAGAAAAAATGATGAATCTGCATTATTTTCTGAAACGGATAGTTCAGAAGATGAAAAAGAGGCCAAAAATAATAAGCAATGTCAAAAATTATTTTTAGATTTAGGTAAAATTTAAATATTTAATTTATAAATATCTTCTTCCATTAACGGAAATATTATATTTAATGCTGTATATAATCTTATTAGGATATTCCGACGAAAATGGATAAAATTATAATTCAATAATTGGATTAGCGGTTGTTATTTTACCCTCATATTTACGAGCGAGTTTATTTTTCTTATAGTGTTGTATCACATTGCGTATAGATACATATATTGATTCGACTGAAATAGCAAGTATTACAATACCCACAAGGGATATTACGATTAAAATCGGTATTGGTAACATAATTTATATTGATATCATATACCATATAATAATATAATATAAATATCAATTTTATTAAACTACAATACCAACCATTTTTGATATATAATCACGTCTGAATCCAAATGTGATATCAGTATCTTGTATTTTCTGAAACGGATAGTTTGTGAAAAAGAGGCCAAAAATAATAAGCAATGTCAAAAGTTATTTTTAGATTTAGGTAAAATTCAAATATTTAATTTATAAATATCTTCTTCCATTAACGGAATCAACAGATACTAAATTAATATCAGATGTGTTTATTGAAGATGATTCTACATTATAAGGTGTATCAGTTGATTGACCTCCAACAAAGTATTCTCTATCAGTATTTAATACTTCAGATGATGTATCAGAAAATCCATACCCCCCTGGTGCATTGGATGATGTATCGGCTCTAGAAGCTCTACCTTTGGAAGCTCTTCCATTAGAAGCTCTACCTTTAGATTCAGCATTTTTATTTTTAGGATAATCAGATGATGTTAATGATATTTGAGATAAGGCCTTCATTATCTCAGATGAAGATTCAGATGAAGAATCGTCATCTTTATCTTCTGAATCAGATGAAGAAGATGAATCATCTAAAATGTCTTTATTTTTATTTCCACCATTCATTATTTTTTTATAAATTTCGGTAGATATGAATGGGGAAGATGTTGAATTATCTCCACCTTCCATTATTTTTTTATATAAATCTGTTGAAATAAAAGGACTTGATCCTCCTTCTTGATTTTCTGCTTGTTCTAGTACTGTTCCGAGTTTTTGAAAAACGTCAGTAATACTTGCTTCAGAATCTGTAGCATTCCAATCGATTTCTAGATCAATTTCTTGAGTTCCGTCTTCTAATGTTGTTGTTCTTACGCCATTATTTTGTTTGTCAGCTGGACCTTCAGTTTGAGCATTTTCCCAATTAACTGATTCGGCTTCCGATGTCTGATTTGGTTTCGAGGTATTAGTACCCATAATAATATATATTTTATATAAGATTTTAATTTCAAAGATAATTAATATAATTAACTATTATATATGAAAGAAACTATACTAATTATTACATTCTTATCAATAGTATTAATATTTATATTTATACATGCATCTGAAGTATCATTTCATGAAGCATTTACTGGAGAACATTATTTAGTTCGAAATTTAGATGATAAAGATAAAGCTGCAAATACTTTAGCAAATATGAAAACTAAACTAAAAACTTTAGTTGAACATACTATGAAACAATGTGAGAATACTACAACTGATAGTAGCACTTTTATAAAACCATATATAAATACTATAAATAATAAATTTAACTTTATCATATTTAGAGAAAGTACAGATAACTCTCAATTTACGAGTTATTCAGTTAATAAAGGAGAAGAAATAGTCTTTTGTTTAAGATCAAAAGAAAGTAATAAAATACATGATATTAATGAACTAATGTATGTAGCTATACATGAAATAGCTCATGTTGGGTGTCCAGAGATAGGACATACGCCTTTATTTAAAAGAATTAATAAGGAACTGTTAAAATGTGCAATTGAATGTAATATGTATTCATATAAAGATTATAATACATATCCAGAGGATTATTGTGGTATTATATTAAGTAATAATATTTTGAATTAAATATTTTAAGTATAAATAAAAACTTATATATTAATATATCAATTAATATATAATGGATGATCCAGTTAAATTAATATATAAATATAAAAATTTAAATAAGCGTAGTCAATATCAATTATTTATTTATGTTGGTTTTTTATTAGATGAGTCTATAAAAAAAATATTATTAAAAATAAAAAATTTAAATTTTTATGATACATTAATGGAATTATCAGTAAAAGAAATAGAACAATTAAATAAAATATATGGTAATAATTGGTATACAAAACTCTTTTTAGTTGATCATTTAGATCTTAGTATTAATTTAATACAAAAGACACCAGTAAAGCGAAAAGAGATTGATAAAAAATTTGGTAAGGGTTGGTTAGAAAATAATATAACTGGTAATAATTTTTTTAATAATCGTATGTATAGTTACCATTTTTTGTTTAAAAGGGAAAGAGAATTAAGAGAAAGAAATAAAAGTTTAAGAGAAAAACAACAACCGGATAGTCAGAATTATAGTACAAAAAATATACAAATTGGGGGTGATGATGAAGGTGATGAAAACAATGAAGACGAGGACGACGATGGTGTTCAATCCTCTCAAGTGATTGATAAAAATATAGAGTTTGATGATGTAGATGAGTTTGATTTAGAAGAATTAGAGAATATGTATCAGGAAGTAGAAGTGGATGATAATATAAAAACAACATCAAAAATGATAGATAATGTAATGAAGAATGATGATAAGAATATCACAAAAAAGAATATGTTAGTAAATTTTCCGGATAATAAGGATGATATTATGTATGATGATTCTTTAAAGAATGTATTTTTTAAGAACTATATATTTGAACAATATATATTCAAGGATGATACAATAAAAAAAATAAAGGAGAAGATATGTTGTTCTATAAAATTAAATAATGTATTTGAAATGAGTGGTGATATAAGACATAATGCATATCTAACACCTTCAAGATTATATATGTGGACGAAGTATCAATTTGTGGATCAAGAAGATAATAAACAAAAAACGGATAATATTATGTTAGGACAAAAATGGATAAAGCGTAGTGAGATGTTACCAATAGATATTGAACCAAATGATAATTTAAAAGTGTATGAAGAGTTAAAGGGTAGTTTAAAATTTTTGAAACAAGATATGAGAAAATATGGGTCAAGAATAAGAAGAGAAGAGGATGAATTTAAATTATTAGAAGATTATGAAAAATATGCTCAAAATAATGAAATTTATGTAGTAGATATTTTTAATGAATTGGGGTTAAACTATTCAGTCCAACCTGATAAAATAAAAAATTTGTATGATATTTACATAAAAATATATTTTTTCCATATAAGTTCTGATGAATTTAAACAAATTATAAATTATTTAAATATAAAAGATGAACAAAATAGGAAATATGAAATAAATAATATGAAAAATATATATCAAACAATAAATAATGATCTTATTTTAGAGAATGAAATTATAAAAACGGTAGAATTAATAGATTATCAAAAACCGGTAATTCAAAATATGTTTAAAAATAATTATATTACTCATTCAGTAATTCATTCATATGTTGCTCATACAAACACATTTAATAGTCCTATATTGGATTTATTTAGAATATTTGATAATTTTATAATGACCAAAGAATATCCATTTATGCAATATCAATTATTAGATGGTAAAATGATATATAAATTTGATTCAAATGTTACTGAGAATGAAATTGATAAATCTGCAATTATGGCAAAATGGTTTGAAAATTCACCTTATGGTATATCATTTAAGATAAAGGTAAATCAAAAGGGTGGGTCTAGTAATAAATATATCGCATTAAGTTTAAATGAGAATGGTAGATTAGAGTATAAAATACAGTGGAAAGAAGATGATAAAGCGACAGTAGAGGATATAAAAAAAACATATATTTTTATAAAAAATCTAGTAATAAAAATAAATTCAGAAAATACAAAATTAAAAATAAGTATACCAAATGATGATGATTTTATATATGCATTTATTAATTCAATTCAAAAATTTGAATTTGAAGGTAAAAAATCAATTAATCATAATGATCTATCAGATTTTTGTAGATATTTTTATCCATATATATCTTTAGTAATTGAACCAAGGAAAAGAGGATCGAAACAAGGTATTATTAATCCTAAAAGTAAATATGGATCATATCTTAGATATAAAAGAGTTAGTAAATATGAAAATGAAGCAAAAATCGAACATAGAATTGTTTATTTTATAAAAAATTATGAATATACCGATA
>Ga0209662_1000793_pt1 | contig 15731 bp, 19 predicted proteins | sample SaaInlV_150m_DNA_4_FD_184662 | JGI IMG/M metagenome (GOLD analysis project Ga0209662, IMG submission 184662) | Marine microbial communities from expanding oxygen minimum zones in the Saanich Inlet - SI072_LV_150m_DNA (SPAdes) (version 2) | ecosystem: Environmental > Aquatic > Marine > Intertidal...
ATTTTAGTTTGGCCGGTGGGTTGACCCTGCTAGCTTATGCAATTCTTAGGCAAGATCCAGTTTTTATCATTGGCCAAGGCATGGGGTTATTTGTTTATATCCGTAATCTTGTACTTATCCGTAACGAGCACACTAATAAGATTTAATGACACTCTGATTTAGAGCTTAGCGCATAAAATAGGGTGTATTTAAATTCAGCAACATAAGTGACTAATGCACCTTGTTCAATAATCTTGTTGATTTTTGGTTCTTTGTAAGGAGTGTCATCATCCCAGAGCCACAAACATTGAACTGAGTCTTTATAGTGCTTTTTTCTAAAATTTCTATCTTCAATAATAATATTGTGTTTTTGATAATGCGACAATAGGTGTGAGCCTATAAATCCATCTTTAGTTTTTATAATCGAATCTTCTATAGTAGATTCTGGCAATTTATTAAACGTTTCAATAATCGGTCGATTAAGCCTCCCATATTTTCCCAATTCAGGCCCTACGGTAATTTGTGCAATACGAATTGATAATATTAGCACAGTAAAAACAATTGTAATACTAGCGAACCAGCGCATAATTGATTTCGAAAGTGGCGCTTTTCTTTCGATTCTAGTCAACATCCATAAAGGAAATGCCATCATTAAAGGATGAAACCATCGCACTTTAAAATGCGGCATGCTAATGAAGATGGCCAATATCAATACCAAGACAATAATAATTAGATAGAAGCGATTTAACAATAGAGCGTTGTTATTTTTAGAGGCCTGCTTGTCAGTATTAAATATTTTTTTCCAAGAATTGATAATAAAAATTAATGAAAAAGGCACAACAAAAGCGATAGCAGCCCCAGTAAATTGCCCGACAGATTTTATTCGATCAAGGAATAAATTGTCACTAGTCACTTTTAGCTTCTGATCAATCGATAAGAATATTTCTTGATAATGCTGAAGTAGCCAATAAGCATGTGGGCCAACAATTATCAGAAAAATTCCAATTGATAATAAGATTTTCTTATCAAAAAGTAACGTTCTAAATGAAGAGATAGTAAGTGCTGATACAAGTATCGGTAGCGTAAACAATAAAAAGCTGTATTTGCCCATTAGACCAACACCAAAAGCAACACCTAAATACAGATAGTTTTTAGTAATGGGGCTCTCTTTAAGTAGTAGCAATGCATGTAATGACAAAATAATGCCAAAACCCAAAAGAATGGTATGGGTAAATCCTTGATGCATGTGCCAGGCAAATGACGGCATCAGTAAATAGGAAAAAGTGGCAATATAGCGCGTTTGTAAATGTTGAAACAACTGTCCAGATACAAGCCAAGTGAGCCAAAAGGTTAGCGCAATAAATGTATATTTAAGCAGGGTTAATGCAAGTAATCCTGTGCCAAAAATTTGAAACATGATCCAAGTAAGCCAACTATACATTGGTGGCTGAGGGATAGGGTAACCTAGTAGTAAATTCTGAGCATGATCAATCTGCTCTGAATCATCCATCTGGATAGTTTGGCTAAGAAATATTCGCACAGTAAAATGAATAAAAATATAAATAAATAACCAAAATATTGGATGATAAAATGACCCATTCTTATTTATTTTCTTCATTGATATCATTATCCATATATGAGTATTACCAGTAAGCTATTATTTTTAATAAATTCTTTAATGGGTTTGTTGATTTTTATCCTTCCAACGGCCTTAATTGCTATTCCAAAAGGCGGAAGTATTGTTGTTTTGATGTTTATTTTGAGTCTTGTGGGTTTGGCTATAAACAGAGATAAATTAGAGCTGGATAAGTGGGAAATATATTTTGTTTTTTCTTTTATGCTTTACTTTGCCGTTATAGCAATTAACTTGTGGTGGTTTGACGGCAAATTGCATGACCTTGATACACCTTCTAGACTTTTATTAGTTTTACCCATCTTTTTCTTTATTAGAAAAACTAGCATCAGCATCAGTTGGTTTATTTGGGGGGTTGTTTTTAGTTCAATTTTAACCGGCTTGATTAAAATTGGAATTACTGATACATATTATTTGTCAAAAATAGTCACAGTTCAAACTGGCATTTTTTCCTTATTTTCTTCAATATTTGGCCTATCTAGCCTAATGTTTATTAGAAAAAACAATTCAAGAATTAAAAACATCTTACTATATGGTGCTTTTACTTTAGGAATGGTAGCTTCATTTATGTCAGGGGGTAGAGGGGTGTGGATTGCGGCAATATTGTCGTTGATATTTATATCGATAATTAATCCAATGAAGTGGAGTATTAGATCTAGATTGTCAGCTATGCTGTTGATGGTTATGTTATTTTATTCAGCTTACTTAATCCCTCAAACAGGCGTAAAGAATAGGATTGATTTGGCATTAAAAAACACTACTAGCTGGGCCCAAAATGGGCAAGCAAATACATCTTCTGGTGCTAGACTTGAAATGTGGAAAGCCTCCTTTGAGGTGATTAAAGAAAATCCAATTATTGGCGTTGGGGAAGATAATTATGCTAAGCACCAGAAAAGACTAATTGAGCAGGGAAGAATAGATAAATCTGTTGGCAACTTCCTTCATCCGCACGGGGAATATATCACTAGTTTGGTTGAGCAAGGGATAATAGGGTTGTTAGCATTTATTTTTGTATTGTTAGCTCCTATCATGTTTTTTTTAAATATTATTAAATATAAGCTATTTAATTATCAAGAAAGAGCGCTTGCAGCTTCAGGGATGCTAATTATCCTACATTTTGGATTTTATTCATTCACAGCAACGGTTTTTGCTCATCAATCAACAACATTATTTTTTGCAGTTTTTCTTGTAATAATAATTGGTTTGTCGACATTCAAAGATAAAAAAAGATAAATATTTCTCAGTCCTTGATGGCTTTGAACTCCCATAAAATGTGTGATTTTTTTTTGTAGAATATTGTATATACAATATTTTTGATAATTTTGACAAATTGAGAATAGTCTTTATCAATTCCTTGAGAAAATTTTATTCTTTTGACTTGGATAATATCAAATTTTCCATTAAATCCATATACAAGAGCTCCTGGATTTGGCATGGTGAAGTATGTGTGCGTCTTATGGCTAATGAAGTTAACATGTGTAGGATCAGCAAATACTTCTGCTCTAGGATAGCACGGCGTGATAGCGTAAAAAATACCTCCAGGCTTCAATACTCTGTAAGCTTCATTCATAAAATTAATAAATGGAAATTGAGCTTGGTTGTTGATAATGGAAAACCGCGGTATATGTTCTAAAAAATCATAAGTTGAAACAGAGTCAAAAGTTGAGTCATTAAATGGCAATGGGTCTAATACAACATTACTTTGCGTGTAATGAAAATTATTAGAGCTTTGTGAAATAATATCGACTCCATAAAGGTCATCATGATTAAACGGATTTCTAGGTGTATTGCCACAGCCTATATCCAAATGTTTTGTTTTTGTCATTTAACCACTCCTAGCCTCTCTCCTTGGTAGCTACCATCCTTAACTCTATCACACCAAACAGTGTTTGCCAAATACCATTCAACTGTTTTTCTAATGCCTGTTGCAAAGGTTTCATCAGGCGTCCAATTAAGTTCACTAGCAATCTTAGTTGCATCAATTGCATATCTGACATCGTGCCCCGCTCTATCACCCACATAGGTAATAAGCTGTTCATATTTTCTAATTCCATCAAGTTTGCTTGGTACTAGTTCGTCTAGAATGCTACAAACAGTTTTAACAACATCAATATTTTGTAATTCATTATGCCCACCAATATTATACGTTTCTCCATTTTTCCCAGTAAGTGCAACATGCAGTAGTGCTCTTGCATGATCATCAACATACAGCCAATCGCGTATTTGTTTACCATTGCCGTAGATTGGTAAATCTTTACCTTCTAAAGCATTGAGAATAATAAGAGGTATTAGTTTTTCAGGGAATTGATAGGGGCCGTAGTTATTAGAGCAGTTCGTTATTAGTGTTGGAAATTTAAAAGTGCGCTGCCAGGCACGTACTAAATGATCAGAACTTGCTTTTGCTGCTGAGTAAGGTGAACTTGGTGCATATGGGGTTTCTTCAGTAAATAGAGTATTTGTACCTTCTAAATCACCATAGACTTCATCGGTGGATACATGATGAAACTTAAAGTTATTTTTTTTATCACCTTTTAAGCTATTCCAATAGTCTCTAGCCTCTTCAAGTAACACGTAAGTGCCAACAATATTAGTTTGTATGAATTCACCAGGGCCATCAATAGATCTATCCACGTGAGACTCTGCTGCTAAATGCATTACAATATCAGGCTGGTGCTCATTAAATACGCGTTTAATTTCATTGGCATCACAAATATCAACTTGTGCAAATGTATACCTTGAATCACTCTCAACTGAAATTAAAGATTCTAAATTGCCTGCATAGGTAAGTTTGTCAACATTAATAACGCTATGATTGGTGTTGTTAATAATATGACGAATAACAGCAGAGCCAATGAAGCCTGCCCCACCTGTAATTAATAATTTTTTTGAAGTCATTACTGTTTCTTTAGTGTTGTGATACAAGTTCCAAGGGAGTTCTTCCAATTAAGAATTTCCATGTCAAATTCTTTCATTATTTTACCTTTATTCATCACAGAATCTTTCGGCCTATTTGCAAGAGTCGGATATTCATCCGTTGTTATTGAGTTAACTTTACAATCTATCTTGGTCATTTTAAAAATTTCTTTAGCAAACTCATACCAGCTTATTTCGCCTTCATTTGAATAGTGATAAATTTTAGTTAACCACTCCTTATCTTGATAATTTTTATTATCTATTATTTTTAGTATAACTTCTGCCAAATCAGCTGCATAAGTAGGCGAGCCTATTTGGTCGCCTACTATATTTAACTCACCTCTTTGTTTTCCAAGCTCTAACATGGTTTTAACAAAGTTATTACCGAACTCCGAATAAACCCAACTAGTCCTAATGATTATTGCATTAGTTGGCATAGCTTCTTGCAGCGCTTTTTCTCCAGAGAGTTTGGTTTTGCCATAGACATTGATTGGGTTAGTTTTGTCAGTTTCCATGTAAGGCTTATTACTCTCTCCATCAAAGACATAGTCAGTAGAAATGTGTATTAGTCTTATTTTTTGTTTGTTAGAAATGTTTGCCAGTTGTTTCACTGCTAGATGATTAATTTGGTTTGCCAACTCTACTTCCTTCTCTGCTTTATCTACTTGGGTGTAAGCTGCACAGTTAATGATAATATCAAACTTATCATTGTTGTTAAAGTAGTGGCTAATATCACTCTCACTATTTAAGTCTAGCTCTTCCCTACCAACAAAAACAAGGTCATCGGTTTTCTTAGTATTAGCAACAAGCTTATGAATAGATTTTCCTAGTTGGCTATTTTTACCAGTAACAAGTATTCTCATAATTCTTGGCTATTCAAACAGATCTTTAGCATTGGCTAAAGATGGGTGGGTTTTATCTTTATCTGAGAGTTGCAACTCTTCTGCTAATAATTGCCAATCAATTTTAAGTTGGTCATCATTAAAAGCAATACCTCGATCATGCTCAGGTGCATAGTAATTATCTACCTTGTAAGCAAAGGTAGCGCTATCACTTAATACAACAAATCCATGGGAAAAACCGTGAGGAACAAAGAGTTGATGTTTATTTTGTGCTGTTAGCTCCACAGCGACATGCTGGCCAAAAGTAGGACTAGACTTACGTATGTCAACTGCTACATCCAGTACACTGCCTTCAATTACCCTTACTAGCTTCGCCTGAGTGTAGGGTGGCAGTTGATAATGAAGGCCTCGAAGTACGCCTTTAGTAGATTTTGATTCATTATCTTGAATGAAGTTAACTTTATATCCAATAGCCTTATCAAATAAATCCTGCCTAAAGGTTTCTACAAAATAGCCTCGATCATCACCATGTGTAGTGGGCTCAATGAGTATTACATCAGCAATTGACTGAGGGATAAACTTCAATTAACTTCCTCTGCACGTCTGAGTAGGTATTTCCCGTATTGATTCTTGGCTAATGGCTGCGCTAATTCTACAAGTTGTTCTTTATTAATATAGCCCTTTTCAAAAGCAATTTCTTCGATACAAGCTACTTTTAAGCCTTGCCTTCTCTCTATGGTTTCAATAAATGTCGAAGCTTCTAATAAACTCTCGTGTGTGCCTGTATCTAGCCAAGCGTAACCCCTGCCCATTAGTTCAACGGTTAAGCGCTCTTCACTTAGATACATTTGGTTCACAGTAGTGATTTCCAACTCACCTCTGTCAGAGGGAACGACTACAGCAGCTTTTTTAACCACGTCGTTAGGGTAAAAATATAGGCCTGTTACTGCGTAGTTGCTTTTAGGGCTATCTGGCTTCTCTTCAATGCTGAGTGCTTTGCCACTCTGATCAAAATCTACAACGCCGTAACGCTTAGGATCATGCACATGGTAACCAAACACCGTTGCCATGTTTTTGTCTTTTGCATTTGATACAGCGTTAGACAGCATATCGGTGATACCATGACCATAGTAAATATTGTCACCCAAGATTAAACAAGCATCATCATCACCAATAAAGTCTTTTCCCAAGATAAACGCTTGCGCTAGGCCATCAGGGGAAGGTTGCACAATGTATTCAAACTTCATGCCAATATCAGAGCCATTACCTAACAGTTGTTCAAACCTTGGCAGATCTTCAGGCGTGGAAATGATTAGCACTTCTTGAATGCCAGCAAGCATCAATACTGACAATGGATAGTAAATCATCGGCTTATCGTAGATAGGCATTAGCTGCTTTGATACAGCTTTAGTAAGGGGGTAGAGGCGTGTGCCTGAGCCGCCGGCAAGAATGATTCCTTTCATGATTTAATAGTATCTGTTTTAAATTTATTTTTTAACATTTTCCAGGTAGTCCCCATTTTTTTGGCTTTCCAAGTAACAGCCACGTTAAGACAACAACCCTATCCAATAGCTTATTTCGCATTCTAATATTTAACCCTAATGTTAAGATTGTGACTATAAAATAAAAACAGCCATCAATAATAAGTTTTGGAATGTTCCAAAGATATAAAATTATAACAAGATGTGAGGGTAAGGCTTTATGCCAAAATAATAATCTCGATCTAAAGAATTCAATTCTTGACCCATGATAAACAGATTTAGTGCTATCACCACCAATATGCGTAATTTTAATATGTGGTGCTATCAGAACCTTCCAGCCGTTTTTTGCTATTCTTGTGCACCATTCAGTTTCTTCAAAGTAAAAGAAGAAATCCTCGTCCATCATTCCTGCAGATTCAACTGTCGATCTTCGTACAGCAAGACATGCGCCACGTAATGTGCCAACTTCATGAATGGTTTGATACCTCTCAGGCGACCTTAGGCGTCCAATCGAATCTAACTCAGAAAAGAATGTAGGGGCTTTAGAATATGACCCGACCATATTTTGATTAACGTCCAATAGTTGTCCGCCAATAATTCCTGATTCTGGAAAGTCAATGAATATTTTCTCAAAGTCACTTAGACAATTTTTTGGTAGCTTTATATCATTATTACATAATAGAAAGTATTTTCCATTACCCTGACTCATTGCCTGATTACAAGTGTAAGCATACCCAGTGTTGCACGAGTTTTTAATAATTTTTATATTTTTATAAGCATTATCTTGTTCAATTTTTTCCATTGAATTGTCGGTACTTGCGTTGTCGATGATCAATATTTCATCTGATTTTCCAGCGATGTTTATTGCGCTATCAAGTGCAGCCTTAAGGCGTCTAAAGCCATTCCTATGAATAATGGCGATTGTAAATCTTTTTGATATATTTTTCATTTATTTTCTTTGATAAATATTGGGGTAATATACATTTTAATAGTTACCTTAGGTATGATATTTTGATATACATCTTAATAGTAAATTTTAAGTGAAAATCCTACAAGTAAATACCGAAAAAACCTGGCGAGGCGGAGAAAGACAAACACTGTATACGCTTGAAAGTTTAATCTCTCAAGGTGTTGACTGTCAGTTGATGGCATTAAAAGGCTCGTTAATGTACAAAAGAGCTGTAGCAATGGGTATTAGTATAATTGCCATTGAAAGTATGACAGATGCATTGAAAAAATTGTCTAATTTAAAGGGAAGGTTTGACTGCGTTCATGCGCAAACTGGCAAAGCACATACACAATGCGTCCTAACTAAGATTTTTCATCAAACTCCTGTTGTCTATACTAGACGAGTTGATTTTATTCCCAGTGGCTTTAGCACTCGATTGAAGTACAAATTCACCAACAAGGTTGTATCAATATCTCCTGCGATTTCATCGATTCTTAATCAATCTGGAATGTGTTCTGACTCGCTAATTATTAGTTCTGCAGTTAAGGGTAGAAACCTCGATATTGAAAGAGCTTTAAAATTAAAAAAATCACTTGGTATTCAAGATAGTACTAAAATTATTGGCCTTATCTCAGCATTGGAACCGCATAAGGATCCTGTTGCTGCGTTAAAAACTATTCATGAACTACAAAAAGTTAGGCAAGATTTCGTAGTTTTGCATTTTGGCGATGGAGCTCTATTTGATCAAGTGTCAGATACAATTAAAGAGTTGAGCATAGATCAGCTTTATTTTCAAATGGGTCATCATGAAAATGTTGAAGATTATTTTTCCATTATGGATGTTTTTCTTATGACTTCAAAAGAAGAAGGCTTAGGCAGTAGTGTATTAGATGCATTTAATTATGAAGTGAGTGTTGTATCAACAAATGCTGGTGGTCTAAATGATCTTGTAAAAGATAGAGGTTTTGTGTGTGATATTGGCGATACTCAATGCCTATCACAAGGTTTGAGTTTAGCATTAGACTCTTCTAAAGAGTCGATTGCGCACAAGATAAGCGCCAAGGAATACTGTGATAATGAGATGGGTGTTGATCTAATGGCCGGTAAGTATATTGATCTATATAAGGGGTTAATAAGTGGATAGACCTTTGCTAAGTGTTATTATTATTACTAAAAATGAACAAGATAATATTCTAGATTGTCTGGAATCAGTCAAATGGGCCGATGAGATCATTGTAGTGGATTCTGGCAGTACAGACAAAACAGAAGAAATATGCAGGAAATATACTGACAAGTTTTATGTTAAAGACTGGCCAGGCTTTGGCATACAAAAACAAAGAGCTCTAGAGTTGGCCTCTCATAAATGGGTCTTATCCGTTGATGCAGATGAGCGTGTCACGTCAGAGCTAAGAGATGAGATTATTAATAAAGTGGCTCATAATTCAAATATAAGTGGCTATCTAATTCCGCGATTATCTAATTATCTTAGCAAAGATATTTATCATGCAGGCTGGTATCCTGATTACACATTAAGACTGGTCAAAAAACAAAAATCTCATTTTACTGAAGATATAGTCCATGAAAAGATGGTGGTTGATGGATCGATTGGAAAACTCTCCAATCACTTTTTGCATTATCCGTATAAAGATATCTCCCATCACCTTCAAAAAATAAATACTTACTCTTCTCTATCTGCAGAGAAAATGTTTGATAATGGAAAGCGTGTTGGTTGGTCAATGGTTGTTCTTAAAGCTATTTTTGGCTTTGTTCGAGCTTATATTTTTAGAAGGGGCTTTCTAGATGGGTGGTCAGGATTGGTTGTATCAATATCCACTGGATTGTCTACTTATTTAAAATATTTAAAATTAAAGGAATTACGCATTAGTAAAAAATAGTTTATGTCAAAAAGAATTTGGAATCGAATTAAAAGAGAGGGGTTAGTAAACGAGATTAGACGCCTAAGGGTAAAGTCTTTATTCTTAAAGAATGATGTTTATAATTCTTTAGGTCTAAAATCTATTAATAAAGACTCTTCACCAAAATATGCAAAGTCTTTTTATGGCCCATTAATGTTTGAAACTGGAAAGATGTAACGTTTAGATTTTGTATACGTGGCAGCTATGGCACCGTATTTTCAGATTATCTTAAAAATTATACAAAACCATTTTGTTTTATAGATATTGGTGCTAACCAAGGTTTATATTCTTTAATTGCGGGTAATAATGAAAATTGCCTTAAGGTATTTGCCTTTGAGCCCGTGCCTACTACCGCTGGAATTTTTAACAAAGAATATTGGTGCGAATAATTTGGACAGGAAGTCAGAAGTTCACGCTAAAGCTGTCAGTAACGAAAATGCTTGTCACAAGATTTATATTAATTTAGAACACTCTGGTGCAACGAGTATTGACTAAGTAACAAGTGAAAGTCAATCATCTCAAGCTGTTGATATTGAAACCGTTAATTCATCATACCTTGATGAATTAACTATTCCAAAAGATGTGGATATAGTTATTAAGGTAGATGTCGAAGGTCACGAAAGGGTTGTTATTGAGCAATTAGTAAAGACAATTTTTTTTGCACAATATAAATACAATTTATTATGAGTATGATACAAAAATTCAAGACGATATGAATACAATAGAAGTGCTATTAAAACAGAATGGCTTTGTTAATTTTTTTGAGGTGAAGGATGAGGGGGTAAAAGACGTTTTTAATATGTTAGGCGTAAAGAACGCTTGCTAATTAATTATGTTTTTTAGCCACACAAATAATATAATCTGATAAAGCTAATTTTTTTATTATATGAACAAAAATGTAATTAAAAAAGTTAACTTTTCCGTTGGTAATAGAGCTAGGCCAGGATTCATAATGCACAGTTTCAAACCCTGATTTTGCCAGAATAGTTTTTAAACTTTTTCTATCAAAGGCATAAATATGCGCAGGGAATCCAAAGTGCTTGTATCCTTTTTTTAATCCTTTTTTGTGCAAGAATCTTTTAAACCTGGTGCTTATACCGCCATGATGTGGGACATGAATAAATATATAGCCACCTTGTTTCATACGGTCTTTACATTCAGTTAATACTTTTATTGGGTCATAGAGGTGTTCTAAAACATCCAGTAATAAAACACCGTCATATTTAATATCTGACTGATAATTTCCCAATTGCATATTATGGACTGTGATGCCAGTTTTTTCTTTGGCAATCCTTGCACCAACAGAGCTAATTTCAACTCCTTCAGAATAATATCCATTTTCTTCTAATGACTTAACAGTTAATCCAATATCACAGCCAACATCCAAGATAGAAGAGCTTTTGTTTAAAAACTTTTTAACAAGATTAGTATTTTCTTGTACTAAATAATAATGGAATTCTTTATTATTTTTCCATTTATCATAACTCCACTCATCATACTTGGAAGGGTCTTTCCAATCATCACCTTCATAAAGCTTTAGCAATTCTTTTTCAACAAGCCTGGGTGATGCGTATTCAATATTACAATCAAGACATTTGTAAAAGCCAATGCCATCATCTCTCTTGTAAATTAATGCACTATCTGCATTATTACTACAAGTGGGGCAAGCAACCTCTTCATATTTATTATTCATAATATTTTTTTTACAAAGATTAGTGTTTTACATTCATACTGTTTTCTGTCTATTTGATCATGTGAATGATCTCCAGGGATGCAAAAATTTAGATCACATGTGTAGCCATTTTTTTTCATAAAATATATAAATTTTTTTTCAGATATGAACAAATTTGGAAATGTATCTGAACCCATATTTTGTTGTAACACCCATATATCATTTGGAATTTCAGTAAAAATACTTTCTGAGAAAATAATATATTTTGGATTAAATTCTATTAGGCTTTGTATGAGGGTTTTGTAATTAGCTATGTATTGAACAGATGATCCAAAATATATAATGTCCAGTGCATTGTGAGAAATACTCTTTACGTCTGAAATATATTTAAGAACATTAGAATGTTGACTTGGAACTAGGTTATTAAATTTAGAAGCCACCTCATCCCTTTCTAGAACATAACATAGTCCAAGCGGCGCTTTTGAACTACTTAGATGAGAAAATACTGAATTCACTCCACCACCAATATCAAGGATAGTGAAATTATCAGTTTTAAGTGTTGCAGAAATAATAGGCACAATCATATTTCTGCCGATTGTGTATTTTTCATTTACTGTGAATTTTTTTAACGATCGATTATCATATTTTTTATTAGCGTATCCTTGTTTTTTAGAAGAATTTTTCTCTGCTTCACTCCAGGTGTTATATAGGCCAGAATAAATCGAATTATTCTTTTTGTTAAAAAGTAGCTTTATTTTTTTAATATACCTTTCCATAATACCTCTAATTTTGATAAATCTTAGAATAAGACTTTAAAGTACAATTAGTTGTTGTATCCCAATTAATTTTTTTTGCTTTTTTAAATCCGTTTTCTGCAATTTTTTTTCGAAAGTCTGCTTGATTGTATAGCGTTTTAATTCCGTGTGATATTTCCTTAGAGATTTTTGGATTATCTAAAATAATAGCCTCGTCAGCACCAAGATGTTCGCTAAATCCACAGTACTTAGCGCTACTCACAATGACAGGAAGTTTGTGTGACATTGCCTCTAACACAACCATGCCATAAGTATCGCCAAGCGTAGGATGAATGAGAGTATCTGCTACGGGATAGAGTTTACTCATATTCTTAATTACACCAATAAAGTGAGTATTGTTTTGCACTGTAGGAGAGTTTATTTGAATATCTTTTGGATTGCCACTGCCTGCAACGACAATATGAATATCTTTATTATTCAAAATTTCTAATGCTTTAATAATAGCTGGAAGGCCTTTTCTCTTAAAGCCGTGAGCAACAAAGAGCAGTACAAATGCAGATAATGGAATATTATGCTTTTTTCTAAACTCTTGACGTAATTCAGCTATCTTTTCATCGCTAGTTGATTGAATCTCAATGCCGGGGTGGGCGATAGTGATATGCCCATTAAGATTGGGATAGCTTTCTAGAATGTTACGAGATAAGTATTCAGAGACACTAATAAAGTGTCGATTAGGCAATACTTGCATTTCCTTATTTTCCAGCCATAAGTACGCCATTTTCCTAGGGCTTAACAAGGTGTTTGCCCAGCGCAATATCTTTCTAATACCCTTGGACTGAGCCCACTTAGTTCTCACGCACGGCACATGTAGCGTATAAATATTGGCGTGTGTTGCCATGTCATGGGAATGCACAATATCAAATTTATTCTGTGTGGCACGCTTTGTTAGCCATGAGAATAATAGCTGATTGACAAACCTAGGCTTCTTGAACCATTGCGGTATTTTATGAAAGGATATGTTGTCTGAGTGTTCAGAATTATGTTGTGAAAATACATGCACTTCATGAATTTTACTTAGTCTATTGGTTAACTCTACACAGTAGCGCTCGGCACCACCACCAGAGGCGCTATAGTTTCGAATTAGTACAGCAATTCTTAGTTTGTCATCACTCATGCTTATCTTCGTATTTGCTGAGGATTTTCATTAAAAATAAGTGCACAAAGGTGCGATGTGTAATTGGAATCCTTGGCAAGGTTAGCAGGTTGTCACCAGATTTTGCACGACCACGATCAACAGTTGTTGCGGTACTATATCCGGCCCTTTTGGTGATAGCTACAATTTCATCATTGTAGCTTCCATACGGGTAGCAGAAATGCTCAACAGGACAACCGAATTGATTTTCAAGGTCAAGCTTAGATTTTGTGATTTCTTGGGTGGCTAATTCTATATCGATCTCAGCAAGACGTACATGATTTTGGGTGTGTGATCCAATCTCCATGCCACTATTAGCCCATTGTTTAACTTCATTTTCACCCATTAATGGGTTTTCTGGAATGCCTTTGTCAAGATCCCAATGATTGATGCCGCCAATATTTTGGCTGATAATGTAATTAGTGGCGGTAAATCCAAATTTTTGTAATATGGGTAGTGCGTGAGTTAAGTTATTTTTAAATCCATCATCAAAAGTAATCCCAACAACTTTACCCTGTTTTTTACCTGTTAAGTAGGGCTGTAAGTCACCCATGCTTAATCCTTTGAACCCTAATATTTTTATTAGCCACATTTGTAATTTAAATAATTTTGGTGGCACGTGCAAACTGCGCATAACAGTACCTTTAGGCATTGATGCAATACTGTGGTACATAAGAATGGGAATGGGTTTTTGTAGCATTCGTCGATTATATCAAATATATTGAATCATGCATTTATAATGAACCGTTATGAAAGTATTAATTGAACTTCCAACTTGGCTAGGTGACTGTGTGATGGCAACACCTGCGATTGAAAATATCGTAAATTTTTACAATGATGTGGAAATGACCTTTATCGGCTCTTTTGTATCGATTGAAGCGATGAAAGATCACCCAAAAGTAGTAAAAACAGCTGTTTTGGATAAGAAATATGGCTATTTGTATAAAATAGCAAAAGAATTGGGTAAATTTGATGTATTTTTCTCATTTCGAAGCTCAACTCGATCAAAATTTCTGAAATTTTTAATATCAGCTGATAGCAAACATCAATTTGATAAAAATAAATATATTAATTGCCACCAGGTTAAAAAATATAATGACTTTATTAATGATGGTTTAGGTATTGATTCAAGCCCTGGAAAATTAAAGATTTATACACAGAACCAATCTTCAAGTGTTAGTCAGAAGTCGCTCCTGGGTATTAATCCGGGTGCATCATACGGCAGTGCCAAGCGTTGGTATCCTGAAGAATTTGCAAAGGTAGCTGGAGAATTATCAGGCCAGTATGATATTGTAATTTTTGGTGGTCCCGGTGAAGTAAATATTGCTGGCGATATTGAAAGATTATTGATTGAGAAGGGGGTTGGTAATTATCAAAATTTAGCTGGCAATACAACTATTCCAGAGTTAATTAATAATATTTCAAATCTTGATTTGTTTATTACCGGTGATAGTGGCCCTATGCATGTTGCTGCGGCATTTCAAGTGCCTACTGTGGCAATATTTGGCCCGACTAAAGACGATGAAACTTCGCAATGGATGAATGATAAAAGTATTATTGTTAAAAAGAATTTAGATTGTCAGCCTTGCATGAAGCGCACTTGCCCTTTGCAACATCATAATTGTATGAATCTAATCAAAGCAGTGGACGTACTGGACTCTGTCAAAACTTTTTAATTAATCTTTAAAAGCTTGATCAATTAAGTGGCAAATTGTATGCCCAATAACAATATGCATTTCTTGAATGCGTGGCGTGTCTTCGGCAGGAATTATCAAATTAACATCACACAGATTATTCATCTCACCGCCATCTCGCCCACTAAAGCCAATAAGTTTACAGCCTAATTTTTTTGCAGTTCTAAGTCCGCTGATAACGTTACCACTACTGCCACCAGTACTGATGCCGATGACTACATCGCCTTTATTGGCCAAGGCTTCAACTTGGCGATCAAATACACGATCGTATCCATAGTCGTTGCCAATTGAGGTGAGTGCTGAGGTGTCGGTAGTTAGGGCGATAGCAGCCAAACCTTTGCGTTCAGCTTTGTATCGCCCGACCATTTCTGCTGCGATGTGTTGGGCATCAGCTGCACTGCCGCCATTGCCAAAAATTAAAATTTTTCCGCCATTGTTGAGGCTATCAATACATAACCGAGCTGCAACTTCCACTTGACTTGTGAGAGTAGACATATTTTTAGCAACTTTTAAGTGCTCGGAAAATTCATTTTCAATAATAGATTTCATGATTTTTGTATTTTTTCAATGGTTTTTGTAGTGCTTTTGCCGTCTACAAATTGTACTAATTTTAATTCATCAGCAATATCTTGCCCAACTACTTGCTTGCCTTCATAGTCTCCACCTTTGACCAATATATGTGGCTTGATCGCTTTAATCAAATCA
>Ga0209662_1000818_pt1 | contig 15381 bp, 16 predicted proteins | sample SaaInlV_150m_DNA_4_FD_184662 | JGI IMG/M metagenome (GOLD analysis project Ga0209662, IMG submission 184662) | Marine microbial communities from expanding oxygen minimum zones in the Saanich Inlet - SI072_LV_150m_DNA (SPAdes) (version 2) | ecosystem: Environmental > Aquatic > Marine > Intertidal...
GTATCCATACCGCCGTATTTAGCACGCCACTTATAAAAAGTGGCGCTGCTCATACCGTGCTCTCTGCACAGTTCGGATACTGGGATACCTGAGCTTGCTTGGCTAAGTATTTGCATGATTTGTGAATCTGATTTACGTGTTGTCTTCATTTGAATCTCCTTATGTTTTTATTATAAGAAAATTCTACTTTTACTGTGTGTTAATTTTTGGGAGGATTACAACGCCTTTAACCAAATTAGGGCCTTTAATATCCAATCTAGGAATAATTCTTAAAGCTACTGACACTTACCGAAATCCAAGTACCTTATTTAAAATAGATACTGCATCAGAATTTAAACCAACACGCCTATCTATAGTTGAACTATCAATAGGCATTGACAATAGCTTAACACCTAAATAATCAACACTATCAAGATCTACTATATTCAGTGTATTCGATATTTCTTCTTGTGTCAAAAGTGAATTTTCCTCAAAAAATTGTACATTCTCATTTTTTGAAAATGGCATGTGTGTGTCTTTCCAACTCCCATATTGAATATCATTGTCTGACACGCCAGAAAACATCAATCCTGATAGAATATTGTTCTTTAATGCCATCTTAATGTGCTCTATAGGCTTACTTGTATTTCTCCCCTCTATTGCTGATCTTGCCCAGTTAATAGTCATACCAACATCATGCAAGTCTTTCAATTCTATTAACGTCTTAACTTCATCCTCTATAGTTAGAAAGCCTTTTTCGAAGGGAGTGTTACCAACTGCTGCATCACAATGTTCAATAACAATTTTTGCCCCTTCCCAATCCCAGCTTAAAATTTCTTCCATAGACTTTAAAAGAGAATCTGCAGAGGATGATACATATTCTACGGGTGTAGATGGTGCTGTAGCAATTTGAACTGCTATTACAGACTGTCTCTCATAATATTCATTCATTTTATGTAGGGCTTGGTTTGCTTTTTTATGCATAGCTATTGCTTCAGCTCTACCATTTTCATCATCTGAAGCTAATCCAAATTTAGGGTTATTGGCTAATTTTGACATACTACCAGGGATACAGGAAAGTACATTCTCCCAATTTTTATCAATAATATCAAGTAAAAAATCAGAGCCGAACTGGTGGATTTCTTTACCAAAAAATGGAATTTCCAGGCCTCGTATTTCGGGTATCGATTCAATCAATTGCTCGTAAAAACTTCGCTCTAGTATTTTATCTTCTGAACCAAGTGATGGCGCTGTCGCATAAGCACCTACGATGTATTTCATATCACATTTTTTCATATTATCAACCGGATAAGAACTGCCCACCATTTATATCAATTCCAGCACCTGTAATATAAGAGTTACGCTCACTAATCAAAAATTCAATGGCCGCAGCAATATCTTCTGACTGCGCAATCCGACCTAAAGGTATTCCTTTTTCAATGGGTTCCAATACAGCCTGCTCAACATTTTTACGCAACATAGGTGTATCAACCATACTTGGAAATATTGTATTGATCAGCACACCATCATTCGCCCATTCAACCGCAAGTTGTTTTACCATACCGCTCAGCCCGGCTTTCGAAATCGTATATTCAAAACCTGAAAAACTGCTAAAAGTTCGGGCAGCAAAAGAACTTACTATCACAACTTTACCTTTTGCTTTTTTCAATAAAGGGTATGCATACTTTAATATCAGGATTGCGCCAAGAAGATTCACATCATGTACTCTTCGATATTCAGCGACAGTAAAATCAGTAATGTTTTTCTTAGATGTTGTTGTTCCCGCTGTATATATGATGGAATCAATCTTATTGTTAGGTAGAGATGAGAAAAATTTCTCTATAGTCGACTCATCTGTTACATCTATAGACAGGTAGTTTATTCCTTCGTCAGTATCTACTGGTCTTCGCGCACCAACAGTTACACTATAGCCATGAGCATTTAAATAGCGCGCAGTTTCCAGACCAATACCAGAAGTTCCACCAATAATGATAGTATTTAATGCCAACTATTCGTCTTCATATACATGAGCAACATCTGCACGACTCACTGCCATGCGTGTTGCACGCGATTTACCTGCAGCAGTGATCTTGTGTTTACGGTTCTTACGCATAAAGACAATATCACCTTGTACAATTTTCTTTTTCTCACCTTCTATTTCCCATTCCCACTCGCCTTCAACAATATACCACCATTCATTCCAATCGGGATGATGGTGCATTCTATTACCTTCACCTGGGAGCTGAGAGATAATTGTCATGGAATTACTCTCGGTATCAATTACACGTTTACTCCAAGACACATCTTTCGGCATAGATTTTAAAATATCAGCCAGCTTAACAACTTCATTATTAACATCAAACAAGTCATTCACCGCAACACCATCTTTTGCCAGAATAGATGGTACATCAACTTCACTACGTTCTTTACTATTTGAATTATAATATTGTGGTTCGCCTAACGATATTTTACTTTTGGCAATTACAATAGCTTCTGCCAAACGAAAGTCTTCTTCGCGGTCAATATCGATAGTTGATAAGCCGCGTAATTCAAAATAATTTATTTTACCATCACCACCATGGTACGCCACGCCGTATTTATCATAATTATTAATAAAAGAAATAGAAGTCCAGCCCATCACTGAGGTCGCATACGCCATCACAGGTGTCATTGTTTGCGAAGGTGGATTTTTAGCAATCCGTTCATAATTAATCGCCTCTCCTTTATAAACACAAGCTATTTGCTTATGCTCAACAGAAATCAAAGTATCCAGCGCATCATCTATCATCTTCTGCGTGAATTTTTTAATTTCTTCAACTGTTATAAATGGAGAGGTTGGTAATATTTGAATTAACACATCACATTCGACATTTTTTAAAAAATCATACGCAAACTCATCATTCGTTGCAGTATCACTAGATAATTTTTCTGGACGTTTGTAAAATTTAACACCATATTTATCTGCAATCTCAGTAAAGATTTCATCTTCTGAATTCACATAAACTTCATCAAAAACATTAACCTTGCTGACCGTATCTAAAACGTATTCAATCAATGGTTTGCCATCGATTAACCTTAGGTTCTTTGCTTTTACTCTTTTACTTCCCATTCTTGCGGGTATCATAGCCACAATTTTCATACTTTTTACCTGTAATTTTTCATTGTTTTAATTAGTAGAACTATAACCATATACATGGTCAGTTAGCTTCATAATTTCGAAGGCATCCTTACTTGTTCCATTAACCACAGGTGACTCGCCTTTAACTGCTTGGACAAATTCTGCCAACTCAAGCTCCCAAGAGTTATCATATTCAAAGTAAGTGATCGACTCTTTAGGTTTGCCCATTGCAAATGTAACATCCTCAAATTCTCTTTGACCGACAATTAATGTTTCCGGAGCATAACTACGTGTTGAAGAAAGAATGCCGTCTAAATTAATATAGCCGCCTTCAAATGCCATTTCCAACAGGAATTTATGTTTCCATTGAGTAGCTGATGAATGCAATGTTGCAATTATATTTTTATCCGACTTCAACACCAGAAATGCGTTATCTTCACACTCTACATTCCAGAATGATGATGTAAGGTGTGAGCTTAAACACGTAAACTCATCATTGGAAAAATATCTAAAAAGATCGATCATATGAATACCTTGGTCTAGAAGAATCCCACCACCAGAATAGTTTTTGTAATTTCTCCAATTATCATGAAAATCAATACTTCCTGCTTTCCCATACACTCCACGCATCCATAGCATTTTCCCCATGCCGCCATCATTGATAACTTTCTTTGCTTCCATTGCCGAATAATGAAACCGATGATTAAATCCATATTTAAGCACCCTACCCATTTTCTTTTCAGTCTCGATTACTTTTTGCATCTCTTTAGCTGTCATCGAAGGAGGTTTTTCACAAAAAACATGCTTTCCTGCATTTAGTGCTCTTATCACATAATCTGCTGCAACTGAGACATAAGCAGACACTATGACCGCATCAATATCTGTCGCTAGTAACTCATCAAAAGAATTACATTGAACGATATCTTTATCGTTATGGCGACATTCTGACACTTCATATATAGATATAAGCTTCGTATCAGGAGAGTTTAATATAGACTCTTCTCTAATTTTCCCCATCTTCCCGTAACCAGCTATGCCAAATTTTACTTTATTCATTTCTTTTTAATAATTTATAAAAAATTCAATGGATCTTTTGAGTTTTCAAGCCCTTCGATTGCTGCCATGCCCATTGCAAGAATGGCCTCTTCAGTACTGCCGCCAATATGGGGTGTAATTAAAACATTATCCATAGTTGCAAAGCTTGGATCAACTGGAGGCTCAATTTCGAAGACATCAAGTGCTGCACCAGCAATCTTATTGTTATTCAATAATTCCTTTAATGCAACTTCGTCAATTAAACCGCCTCTGGCTAAGTTTATCAGAACAGCATCATTTTTTAGAAAACTAAGATTATCACTATCAAGTATGTACTGAGTGGATTTATCTAATGGCAGATGGAGTGTCACTATATCAGATTTCCGAATCAAGTCTTCCAATCCTACAGTGGTGACCTTATACTTTTTATAAAAATCCTTAAAGTCTAAAATATCATGGGCTAAAATTCTACAGTTAAATGGTTGTAGTAGCTTAACCAAATCTTTGCCTACATGTCCACAGCCAATAATACCTACAGTGCAATCTGATAATTGTCGACCTTTAACTTGATACCACCTCCCCTTTCTTACTTCCGCATTAGCAAATACAGTACGATGTAGTAATGCTATTGCAAATGAAATCACTAACTCAGAGACCGAACGTTTGTTCACACCTCCTGTCCAACCCAGCTTTACACCGAACTTTTTCATTGCATGGAGATCGATCATATCTAAACCCACGCCATACTTGCCAATAGTATTGAGATCTGGCAACTGAGAAAGTATAGATTCATCAATAGTCTCTAGTGCCGTAATGGCTTTGTCATGACCTCTAAGAAACTGCACTAATGTATCGCCCTTTAAAGTAAGGCCATCATCATTAAATTTTGCATCGGGATAACGATTAAGAACCTCCTCTCTCAATATCGGATGCATAGAAAAAGAACGTGAAGCAACAACTACTGAAGCCATTTTTATTGTTTGACTCCATATTGAGTAAAATAATCATTGATGGCATTTACTAATACATCATTATTGTCATACAGGCCGATACCGATACGGCCTTCTTGATCAGGTAAGATTAAGCGTAATTGTGTGGCACTATTTTTCTTATCTTTAGAGAGAGCATCTATTAAAGCTTCAACACTAATATTGGTATGTAGATAAGATTTATAATTCTTCTCCATAACTTCGTGCATTCGTTCAAAGTGTTCTATTTTTGATACATTTAACTTCGAAGCCACATAATTAGCAATATCCATCCCAATAGTAACTGCAATACCGTGAGGGATACCATAATTAGTTGCAGATTCAATTGCATGACCAAAACTATGTCCATAGTTCATAACGTTTCTTGGACCTTGATCAAATTCATCAACTTCTATCAGTCTTTTTTTCATTAATAAAGAGCTATAAATAAACTCCTCCATTACTGATTGGTCATATAATATTTGTTCGTAATTATCTGAAATTTTATCAAAATCAATTGGTGAATTTATTGCATGCACCTTGATCATTTCACCAATCCCAGAAAAAATATCTTTTTCTTCTAGCGTAGATAGAAAATCAACATCTATGACAACATTATTTGGTGGAGTAAAAGTGCCTAAAATATTTTTAACATCGCCAGAATTAATAGAAGATTTAGACCCAATGCACGAATCTGATTGCGCCAGTAGCGTTGTTGGGTAGAACATCCATGGCAACCCACGCATTAATGTTGTAGCCAAAAAACAGGTGATATCTTGAATAATACCACCACCTATAGCAACCAATGTTTGCTCTCTTCTTACCTTGAGTTCAACTAAAGCGTCGATATAAGCAGGAAAACAATCTAAAGATTTATTTTCTTCTGTAGCTTCAATCTTTAGTACTCTTTGTGAATTTAAAATATTATTAAGTCGGTCACTGTATAGTTTTGCTATATTTTTATCCACTATATAGATGGCATTCTCAATTGGATCTTTATTCAACTGATCCATTCCCCCACGTACAAAACTGGCTGTGTATTCACCTTTATGCGACTGTATAGTAATTTGATTAGACACGTGAAAAACCCCCATCAATCATTATATTTTGCCCAGAAATATAAGTATTTTCCTTACTAACGAGCCAACTTACTAACGACGCAATTTCATCTATCCGACCTAAACGCTTCATTGGTATTCCTTTTTTTATCTCGGCAATGCCTCTATCACCCAATACACTTCTTGTTAAATCTGTATCAATAAATCCAGGTCCAACACTATTTGCAAGAATCCCAAATTCTGATACCTCGGCTGAAAGTGCCGCTGTCATACCATCCAGGCCAAATTTACTTGAAGAATATGATGCGCGATACTCTTTGCTGATATTTCCAAAAATAGAGGTTAAGTTTACAATTCTCCCCCAATTATTTTCTTTCATATTGGGAATAACAGCTTGACATAATTGAAATGGAGTGCGCAAATTTACTCGCAAAATTTGATCAAAATCCTCGATATCGATAGAAGCAAATTCACCAATTTTGTTTATTCCTGCATTGTTTACCAAAACATCGACCTGTTGTTTTTTTAAAAATTCAACAAAATCTACTACTGAATCATTATTTAAAAAATCTACGTGATAATAGCTTGTGCCATCTGGGTGACTCGCATCCTTCTTGGTTCCAGTGGTAATAACTTCTAAACCATCCTTTACTAATCGTTCCGCAATTGCAAAACCAATCCCCCTGGTACCTCCGGTCACAACTGCACGATATTTATTTTGACTCATTCGGCCAAATCTTGAGAATAATGCATTAAATAACTTGTTATCAAATGATCTAACATCATATGCACATCTTCCGCTGGACCATACTCACCTTTTTCTGTTGGAACATGCACGGTCACATCAACTACTTCTTTAAGTTTTCCACCATCAAAAGATGTTAACCCTATGGTAATAGCTTCTTTTTGTTTAGCAATATCAATTGCCTTAAGTAGGTTTAATGAATTCCCAGAAGCTGATATAGCTACCACAACATCATTTTTGTTCAATAAAATTGATAGCTGTTGACTAAATACATATTCATATCCATAATCATTTGCAATTGCTGTAATTACAGCTTGATTATCACAAAGGCTAACAGCTCGAAAAGGCTTCTTTATAGACTTTGTTCCAATCGAAATATCATTGACAAAATGGCTTGCAGTCGCTGCACTACCACCATTTCCAATAAAATAAATTGATGATCCACGCTCACTAGCTGCAATTATAGTATCAATAAAATTAGATATTTCTAGAGTTGAAACCCTTCTTAACACCTCAACTAAATGCTCAATATAAAATTTTGCATGCAATTCAATAGAGTTATTATTTCTCTTATAATTTTCCATGTTCTTTTACCAATTAAGCCCCTGGATTCCAATATTTTTTTTCATACTTATTGCTTAACCTATCAAGAATAGCTAGCAATTCACTGCTTACTTCTCTAGCTACATCTTCTCTACGAATAAATAACTCATCACGTTCAATTGTTCCTTTTTGAGGTGGCACCCAGCCGCAACGTTTATATATTTCTAAATCTAGCCCATCTGCCACCATCTCTCTTGGAACATTTTGCTCACTCATTACCCTTCGAGTGTCGTCCGAAACATTAGTCTCCAATGCATCTGCAATTTTCTGCAACCATGGCTCCGGACTTTTGACAAACAACTCAAAAGGAATTGTTATTATTTTAGCCTGATATGCCTCTCTTAGCTTGTTTTTTTCTTCAGTTTGACAAGTCAGCTTGTCAATTAAATATATCGAACGCTCCATTGAATTGGATTTTAAATATTCATTTTCCCAGCCGTTAACATAATACGGTAATTCGCGATTTTTATATGCATAATAAACGGTAAAATCACGCACACTTTCAAGCAATTTACTCATGTTTAGTGCCTGCTGTCTAACCATATATAACGGATGTCGAACAACTTCAATAAAAACACAACGCCCCTCTAAAGCTTGAAAAATAGGCTCACTATAACCAAGTAAATTATGCACGGAGAGATTTAAAATTGGACTCTCCTGCCTGATTATTTCTGGTATTTTTTCATCGCCTGGAGAAAAAAGACGATGGAAATAGCGAGCAGGATTACAACTTTTAATCACACTAGATAGGTCGGTTGGTCGAAAGTTAATATCACGTCCCATCATAGTGTTATAAAGCTTTAAATCTGTTTGAAGACTTATCATGGTTTTGGCCGCATCCATAGGAATTTTCCCTAAAAAGTAAAGAGAACAGGTGTGCTCTACATCATAAGCATAACTTAACAATTCAACACGATCCATGCTAGAAATTAATGCAGAAAATAGAGTTTTTCCACAGCCTGGTAGTCCATCGACAAAAACTACTTTTTTAGCTAGATACTTTTTTCGAGATAAGGTCTTCATTGCTATGACGTCCAACCGCCATCGACAACTATATTTTGCCCTGTTACATATGCTGAAAGATCACTAGCCAAATAGGCAATAACACCTTTAAAATCTTCTTCAGTCGCCATCCTCCCCAAAGGTGTTCTAGACTCATAGCGCTCAACAAAATCACTAGGCTGGTTACGCCAAACCCCTCCAGGAGATACTGAATTTACTCGTACATTTGGTGCAATAGTAGTGGATAGCCAGCGTGTCAGCTGAATAAGTCCACCTTTAGATGCAGAGTATCCAGCAGGATTACCCATACTTGTACCTTCATATAATGAGTAAACCGGCGCATTAACTCCATAGATTGATGCAATATTGATAATCGAACCATTACCACTAATTTTCAGCAAGGGTGTAAACGCCTGAGACAAGTGAAAAGGCGCAGTTAAATTAACTTCTAGAGCTCTATTCCAAGTCCCTATACTCTGCTTGCTAAATTCTACAACCCAGCCTTCAAGATTAGATTCACCGACAAAAGCAGCATTATTAATTAATATATCTAAATTTACATCACTTTTTATAACCTCTTCTATTAGATTATCTCTTGAATTTTCATCTTCTAAGTTGCAATCTATGCAGTTAATATCTACATTCCAATTACTCAGTATAGATTCTTTAATTAGGTCATAATTAGAGTCAGGAAGGTCTACTAATATTAAATCTCCACCAAGTTCTGCAATTGTAAGTGCCATCTCTTGCCCAATGCCGCCAGTAGCACCAGTAATTAGAGCTCTTTTGCCTTTAAGATTCATTAAATCTGAAATTTTCTTCATAAACAATTATCCATTCAAAATCAAACATTCAGCAATCTTAAAATCTAATAATGTATCAATATCTATCGATCTTTCCTGGGGAATAACTATGCTTTTTACCTTCCCCTTGAAAACACCATTAGACAATTTTACTGCATTAGTATTAACCACATAAGCAACTGTTGTCATGTCAAACACCTCTGGCGCATCTTGACGTCTTATGATTTGATTTTCAGGTGAAATTACTAATGAAGCATAACCACTGTCATCATTAACTGTCATATTAAAATATGGACTTCTATTTGCTTCGCTTACAGTAATTACAGAGTCAACTCCACCTTCTTCAAATAAATCAATACAGGTGTCAACATCCTTGACAGATCTAAGTGGTGCGGTTACTGGTAATACTACGATTGCATCAATATCTTCTCCTTCATGGCTTTCTACATACTTAATAGCATGCCTCCAAACTAGCCATTCTGGACTATCATCTTGAGCAAGATCCTTTGGCCTCATAAAAGGCACCTCAGCTCCATACTTTAACGCCACTTTTGCAATTTCTTCTGAATCTGTTGATACAATAATACGGGAAACTCTGTCTATTTGTTTTGCAATATTGATCGACCACCCTATTAGTGGAATACCGTTCAAAGGCTTGATATTCTTTCCTGGTAGACCCTTTGAACCACCCCGTGCACAAATAAGTACTATGTATTTCATTTTTGACAAAAAACCACTGAATTCTCACTACTAGACTGTTTAATATTTTCAACAATATTAACCACTTGTAAACCATCCTCTCCTGTGATACTTGGCCTTATATTAGCCTCTACTGACAAGAAGAATGATTTGATTTCTTCAATGTATGTAAAGTTTCTGTCAGGACTAGATAAAAACAATATTTCCCAGTGTTTACTAGATTTTTCAAAGAACTTCACCTGCCCCTTTATTCCGTCCCATAATAATGTGCCCTTTTCTCCAATTACAAAGCATTTTCGTGTTGTATCATGGCGTATAAAATCAATATTTAACGACGCTGTCAGTACTTCGCCATCAACCTCTTCAAATCCTAGAACTACATAAGCACTATCTTCAACATCAATCTCCAAATCACTTTGTTTTGAAACATGTGACTTTACCCAGTCAACTCTACCAAAAATCCATGATAGATAATCAATTTCATGACTTAATTCTAACAGCGCCCCGCCACCCAAACTTTTTTGTGCTGATACATCTTTTCTATAATCTGTTCCAGGTCTCCAACTAGGTAAATATTGTCCAATTTCCGACCTAACAGAATATATTTTTCCAATTTTTTTAGAAAATATTTGTTTTTTGAATTCTATTAATGACGGCAAAAACCTTAAATTATATCCAGTCATTAGGACTGCTTTATTTTGATAACAAATATCTATTAATTCTTGAACCCCTTTAGATGAATCTGAAATTGGCTTCTCAATTAACAAATTTATACCTTTATTAGCTAGTATTTTAGAGATCTCTATATGTTTTGAAGCTGGATTGGAAATTATTGCAGCCTGAGGATCTAATTCAATCGCCTCATTTATCGATGTAACACACTTATACAATCCTAACGCCTTAATATCGTTGCTATTACATTGCTTATGTCGTAATACTATTATATTTATATCTGGAAAAATAGACTGAATAATCCCTACATGCCTCCTACCAATACTACCAAGACCAACAATTAAAACTGTTTTAATAAGGTTATCCACTTTTTCTTCCACTAAGAAAACACGGCAGAAAACTCTCTATTGGCTTTTTCATATTCTTCCATTTGTCCAATATCTAACCAATACTCATGAATTGGGAAAGCACTAACACCTCCATTGTCCAACTCTTTTCCTAGAAAATCAGTCATGTCCAGATAGGCTTTCCCATCTATTTTATTAATTAAACTTCTATTTAAAACATAAATACCTGCATTGACAAAAAATTTGTGCACTGGCTTTTCTTTTATCTCTTTAATATTGTAATTATCAATTTCCACCACACCGTAGGGAACCTGAAAATCATACCCTCTAACGCACATTGTCGCTCCTAAATTATGCTCAGAATGAAATCTTAATAGATTTTTAAAATCAACCTTGGTTAAAAGATCGCCATTCATCACTATTACAGGTAAATCTGGCAGGTTATCTGGCAACAACCCTAAAGATCCTGCTGTGCCTATTGGTATATCTTCGTGAATATATTTAATATTTACATTGTGCAACCTACCATCTTTAAAATAATTTCTAATTTGTTCAGATTTAAAATGAGTAGAAATATAAAAATTATAAAAACCATGGCTAATAAATTGCTCAATAATCATCTCTAAAATAGGCTTACTGCCAACTTTTAACAGTGGTTTTGGCGTATCTTTAGTTAAGGGGTATAACCTTGTTCCAAACCCTCCTGCCATAAGAAAAACAGGATTATCATATTTTGAATTTTGCATTAGGTGCTGCAAAGTTTCTAATCCACAAAGAGCTCCATCTTCGTCGATAATCGGCATATGTAATAATTGTTTTTCAGACATTAAAGACAATATTTTTTTACTTTTAGTCTTGTTATTTACAGCTACCGGATTATTGTTCATTACCAAAGAAATATGGCTTTCCATGGTCAACTGATCAATTAATGCTCGCCTAATATCACCATCAGTAACTGTTCCTAACAATACTCCAAATTTATCGGAGACAAGTGCAATCCTAAGCCCTCCTTCATGCAAAACCTTAATGGCTTTCTCCAGTGAGTCTTTAGGTGTCAATAAAACATCTTTCCAGTTATTCATTACATCTCTTTCTACTGACTTTACTACATAAACATGAAGATCTGAATTTTTCAATTGAATCATAATATTGCCGCATAGTAATACCTATTTTTGCAACCACTTTAATCGTCATCTATTTTATCTCCTTAATAAGCATAAAGCTTTCAGCGTAGTTACAATTTGCCGTAGCACCTCTATAAGTAGCTAGTGCTATAATATTTCTTTCACTTCTAGGGAATGGATGCTTTCCAATCTCACTTTTATAAATATTCATTAATTCAATTTTTTTATTAATATGCTCACTTACATCTACAAAAACATTTGGAACAAAACTATCTTCTTTAGTGCTTACAGAAAATTCTGTCTCACTCAAAGTCTCCATCATATAAATTTTCTTAATAAAAGGATAACGAAAAGACTTTGTAGAGCTGTATGCTGCATCAAATATATACTTATGATCACTATGAACATCACTCTTAAAAGGCAGATAAATAATGTTTGGCTTTACTTTATTAATAACGAATGAAATTTTTGTAATTAAATCATTTACACTGTATTCATCCACTTTTGTAGTTGACAAGCCCAATCTATTAACCGAATCAAAATCATAAAAAATTCCTACCTTATCAATCTCATTATCCCTTTGTTTAACGCCTTCAGAATCTTTCATTTCTGTTGCAATCAACCAATGAATTTCATCTCCATTAAATTTATGCTTAAGTAGCGTACCTCCACAACCCAGTGTTTCATCATCTGGATGCACTGCTACAACCAAGACTTTATTCATAAGTATTCTCCAACTTTTGGCAATATTTTAAAATCATGCCTTATTATCTCTACCGCACTATCGTATGATTTTACAATGAATGATTTGTGGTCAACACTTAGTACTTTTCCTGGTTCAATATTTTCTTGAAAGCTGTTAATTTCTTTCACTTCCCATACAGAATAATTATTACCATTATATTTTATATGTGCACCAACATACGGACTAGTTAGGGCTCTAGTTAAATTATATATAGCTCGACTACTCATACGAAAATCAATTTGACCATCTGATTCATTGCGCTTTCTCCAAAAATTGGAGCTATTATCAATTTGCTTGGTTGTTATAAAGCTATTGTCTCCCAATTCTGGAATAAACTTTTCAATTTGGTAAAGCGCTATATCAACTACTTTTTTATAAATACTTTGGGCATCATCTTGATAAGCAATTTCAAAATCAACTTGAGATAATATGTTTCCAGTATCTGCACCTTCATCCATAAAAAAAAATGTAGATGCACTTTTTTCTAAACCCAAAGCTAAAGCCCATATTAATGGATGCCTACCTCTATTTTTTGGTAATGCTGCTGGATGATATCCAACAACACCCATTAAAGCAATATTTAAAACCTCTTTTTTAATTAATGATGACCATCCAAAACAAAAAGTAATATCTGGATTTAAATTTTTAATCCATTCAATGCTATGATTTGAATTAATATTATCAACTGGTAAATAAGGTATTTTATTAGCAATGCACAATGGTTTTAAATCTGAAAAATCACTATTAAAAGTAGATTTCTCTTTTGTGCAAACGCCAACTATGTCTACATTAAGCTCTATTAGCTTTTTTAAAGTATGTAATGAAAACTCAACAGCACCAATAAATACAACTCTCATTATGATAAACTATTAAAATCGTAGAAAGGTTTTTTAACGATATTATGTAAAGTTACACTTTTTATTATTCTTATAATTTCATGGCTTGCACCGCCTTTTCCATAAGGGTTTTCAACATTATTAACTATATGCTGAAAATCCTCTGAATATAGCTTTTCAAACGCACCATCAATACTTTCTTTTACAGGCTCACAACTTATGACACTATCAGCTTTAATGCGCCCTTTTTGTCTATCACCTATGTCAATAGTTCCAATTTTAAAACTTGGCACTTCAAGCAAGCCACTCGAACTATTACCAACAACAGCATCTACAAATTGCAATGCACTGAGATATTTAAGCTGTCCCATTGATGTAAATGCAATAGTATTATTGTGATTAGCTGCATAATCATCAATCATGATGTTAATGATCCTGCCATCAGTATCGCTGTTAGCTTTGGTAAAGATGATTTTTGTATTTTTAAGCTCATCAATAGAATCTAATAATTCCTTAAATTGTATTTCTGCCGTAGAATCTTCAAGTGTTACAGGATGAAAAGTTACTAGAATATTTTTTTCACCCAAGCCAAAATTAATAGCCTTTTCGAAATCCTCTCTTGATAATAGTTTTAATTTATTAATATTGTCTACACCTAAACCACCTACATTAAACACCCTGTTTGGCTGCTCACCCAATTGAATAACCCTATTTTTGTATTCTTTGGCAGCTGTAAAATGTATATGACTCATTTTAGTAATTGAATGCCTTATTGGTTCATCTATCAAACCCTCTGTAGCTTCTCCACCATGAATATGTGCAACCGGTATCTTAGCAATCATTGCCGAACTTACTGCTGAAAAGATCTCAAAGCGATCACCTAGTACAACAATTAAATCTGGACTTAAATCACAAAAAGCATCAGCAAAGCCTATCATCCCCAATCCCATTGACTTTGAAACACTAACTTCACTATCAGATGAAAGTAACATATCTACTTTTTTATTTATCGTAAAACCATCTTTTTCTATTTGCTTATAAGTGCTACCAAATTCTGGAGACAAATGCATTCCAGTTGCAATAATTTGCAATTCTAGATCTTTATCTGCACACACCTCTTTCATAAACCAATATAGCAATCCATATTCAGCGCGAGTTCCAGTAATAATGCAAATTTTTCTCATTTTGTATCAATTATTAAAAAATCTAAAATTTTATCCATAAGCCCCATTTAAAATATAAAAGTTGTGGAAAATTACCACCTTTGACTACGATTTAACCAAAATTACACCAACAAGATAACTTTTTAACTCTATTTTATTGATAAAAACTTGCAATTTATAAAATATGGTAATTTTTTTATTGTTGAAAAGTGCTCCAATACTTAAGCTTATATTAAATCATCCGTATTATAGGATTTAGTTGCAATAGAATTAATAACATCATCCCATTTCATTGGGGTGATTCCACTCCCAGGCCTTTTAACTGCAATATTTTTATCGGTTAGTAGGTCGCCTTCTTTAATGTCTTTATTTGCAACAATAGATTTTCTAACAATTTTAATATTTACACTTTCACTTGGCGATGGCTTTTTCTCACCACTACCTAGTGCTTTTTCAATATTCCTAATTGACCTTACCATCATTT
>Ga0209662_1000842_pt1 | contig 15110 bp, 17 predicted proteins | sample SaaInlV_150m_DNA_4_FD_184662 | JGI IMG/M metagenome (GOLD analysis project Ga0209662, IMG submission 184662) | Marine microbial communities from expanding oxygen minimum zones in the Saanich Inlet - SI072_LV_150m_DNA (SPAdes) (version 2) | ecosystem: Environmental > Aquatic > Marine > Intertidal...
CCGCCAATAAAACTTATTACGAAGGTCCGGGTGAAACTATTTATCGCGACAATTTAGAAATCCCCCCACTAACCGATTTACCCGACACCATTGACCATATGGAGCGAAACTTCGATCAAGTATTACATAACTGGTCTACATCCTCAGCGATTCATAAAAATACTCAAACGGATTTTATACCAGGTCTATCGTCGTCCGACAATAAAGACGCCGACCAGTCTGTCGGAGATGAAACGATAAACGATATACATGGGGATATTGACAGCTATCCCGGTTACGTCGAGAACACCCAGTCTATCATAGATATGCTAGACTACCCAGAAACGGAAGTTTCATTTAAAACAGTTTTCCCGCATTCGAGCGAACATACTTTTCGAAACTGTTGTCTTAATTTGGTATATGGCAAAATGACGTCATATAATCTATGGGATGAAAGTAACACTTGCTATGATATAGATTATTGGAAGTCGTATTCGGGAGATCAGTCAACGTTGATACTTAATAGTTTAACTGCTAATTATAATAATGACTACCCCGATTTAAAAGGCATTGTTGATGCGTGGGCAGCGATATATGATAATCACATAGACAAGAGCAATATTATTATTTGCAAAATTGTAGAATGGTTATTTGGTTAATATACCTAAAATGGAACTAAAATGGTAATATTATATAATAATATTATATAATGCTATATAAAATAGTCGTAGTTATTATAATTATAAGTATAATTTATACTACTATAATTGGATTAGAAATGTCATTTAATGATGCTAAGGAAAAAAGTAAACAGGCACTTGTAAAAAATTTTACAGTTACCCTTAGTTTACTTCCTGTATTTAAATATTATAGCACCACTTGTCGTAAATTTATAGAACTGTTGGATTTTATAAGTTCTATATACGACGCTAATATCAGCATGTATCATAATCCCAAAATATCTATAAAAATATTTCAACTATCGACAGACCCCGGGATTGCCTGGGATAGATTTTTATATATTGTTAAATATGCTAAACAGCGTAAAATTTTTATATGGATTTCGGCTGTTACACGTAATACATTAAATTATGAATATAGTTTTTTTATTAAAGTTAGAAAACTTGGCTTTAATAATGTGGGACTAACACTATCTACATATAATTCATCTGTCCATTGTAAACTTAATACTGTCCTTAATATGGGTGGGAATGTTCGCTTAGTAAAAGGAGTATATTCGGGAGATATCGCCGATTGGAGTATAGTCACGAATAATTATCTAATATGTGCTAAAAAACTAATTAATTCTGGTAATTATCACACGTTGGCCACTCACGATTTTGATATTTTATTAAAATTATACCACTACCGACCAAATTTTATAAATACCATTGATTTGGCTTTTTTTCACCACGCCGAGGATTATGTAAATCATATGTTAATGAAAATGCCTTTTGTTCCAAAATACAAAACATTTTATATAGCATATGGTAACTATAGTGACTATCTCCAGAGCAATATATTCAACGTAGATATTGCCAGAAGTTTTAAAAGACGGATGCGTGGTGCTCTGTATTAAATTAATTATACCGTATTAAAGATTTATATCACATTATATATAATGATTACTATAGGTAATAATGATAAACCGGATAAGGATATAGAAGAGTGTTGGTTTGGAATTAAAATAGCTGTTCGAAATTGTTTTAGTTCTATTAAAATTGAACCGAATATTGATCTGAAATCAATGAGCGATATACTCAATGATTTACAAACTAACGAAAATTATGTTGAAATTGAAAAGAATATTTTGGCTAATATTAGCAGTATTTGCAAACAGTATATTATACATAATGTAGATACATATCATTCACATTTATTAGATGTTCATATTAGACGATGGAATAATTTAACTACAAAATATCAGTTTTTCGAAAACCAAAATATTATGAATGTTGTAGATAATTGTGTGTATTTTTATATTTATTATAAAGTTATTACTAATAAAGATAAATATCCACAACTTTTAAAGGATTTTACGGGGATCACAGAGTTACCAAGTATCTCGCGAATTATTGACGTATCCATCGCAAATAACTATCCATATATACTTGATAAATGCAATAAAATTACATGCGTTGCTACATATGTCAACTGTAAATATTCAGTCGATTGTTATAAAAATACACAAGGAAGTAAAATTATAGCATATTTAAATAATCATTGGTATTCTGAATAAATATATAATTTACAACTATACGTATTAATTGTTAGGAGAATATGATTTATTTTTTAGAAATTTAAATATGCTTTTAAATTTAAGGTAAGGATTTTATTTTATACAGTAATAATATATGGGTATAATATTATCTTGCTGTAAGCCACACCATAAATCCACTCAAAAATCCGAAAAAGAATACTTTCAAGAAATATTTGATGGATTGGATTTAGATGGTAGTCAAACTTTAGACGCGAATGAGTTGAAAACTATATGGGAAATTGTCAAACGCCAACGAATTGCTAATTTACATAAACAGTTAGCAACGTACTCTTCTGATAAAAACAAAGAGATATCTGATATGAATTCGCTGGAGTCCGACCATTTATTAAAAGATAGTGATAAATATGATTTAAAGCATTTTATGCTTATTATAAAACAATTGAAAATGTCGCAAGAGGAATTACACAACTTTTGGATAAATACTAAAAAAAATGAAGTAGATAACCTCAATAAATTACTGGCGGAATATAAGTAACAAGTTTGGCGATGTAAATTCTTATTTACTAGCAGTATATTTAGATGATCCCGCCGCATGAACAACTCTTACTTTCGAGCGCATGCGCCAATCATATCCAGTGGCTTTTTCTGACATAACATATACGTCACCATGTCCGATATTAATATCAATTGGTTGTAATGTATGCTCTGATGAACCGGGTAGTCGCCAATGGTATCGTAATACGGTCGGTTTTCCCAGAGATAAACAAATCACAACTTTTCGCTCACTATCCCCGTGATAACCAATCCCACTTGTTTTATTATAATAACAGTTACCTTCAGCTTCTAGGTTTGAAGCATGTGTTTCTCCAAGTGTTTCTACTAAACCTTCACGAAATTGCGAAAGATTTGGCAATGAATTAAATGATGCGATACTACATTGGCGATAATCTTCGCTATGTGGAACATCCGTAGCAGCCGACGAACTAAATACAATATTATAGCGGGCTCTTTTATGAAGTGTTTTTTTTCGTCGATTATCATAGAATTGTTTATCATAATCGACATTTCGCTGTTCCGCCAATAAAGAATCCGCGCAAATTCCGCCAATAATATGTGCCCCACCCCGAATGACAAGAACGGCGGCATCTGTTGAGCTATCTTTTAAGTGGTCTGGTAGAGCGGATGAAACCGATATCACTTTAGCAATATCTAGTGAATGTATTCTATTTAGATTTTCGGCTATTTGATGAAGTTCCAGAACAGAATAACCATTTGTACGTCTACCCGAGCCATACTCTTGACCACCGACGTGTAAAATTGCTACTTCACCAAAGGTAATTGCGTAGCGAACATCACATCCGGTTGGCGCTATAGTAGGTATATCTAAGACGTGTAGTTGGTCTGACATTTTATTAATAAAATAATAATTATATTAACAAAATCAAATTTTAACCGAATTTATATCCTAGAAGTTAGGATATACCAGTAAATTACTATAACTCTATTCAATGATCCTTATCCAATTTATTTAATTACCACCGACGGCGCAAGTAATATGATAAAATCACGTTGTTAATATTTATTGAAAAAATGAGGGGTTTTCCGCTTAGAAATCTCATAATTTGGGGGATCAAGGCCCATGTAATACATATCCCCAACACATTTAGCATCTGGTGAAAGTAATACGCAAATTTTACACGTTTTATCCTGATTGTCTCCTGGAAGTAATTCAAGGTCAGATGGACGATGAATCCAATGGGACGGACGATGATCCTTTAGATGTACACCGCATAGGTGAACTAGTTTACGAAGACCTGGGTCCACAAACGTATGGCAGTCGGGGCGGACATATTTACATATGTCGCATATACGAGGCATTTTTATTAATATAAGATATTATTTCAGATTGAACATCAAATTTACACAGTTTAAATTATGAAATATAGTATGATTTAAAATGTTCATTAATATCCTCTATATAAAATTGCATAGTTGGAACAAACCGCAATATTTCTGTTAAAATCCGTTCCATTAAATCTTTAGTAATTATTTTGTCTATATTTTTTATAGTGTCTGCTTTAACATATTTTTCCAAGTACATCCACGAATATGTTTCGTCACTTATGCCTATAAATTGTCCAATATTTAGGGCAATTTGAAGTAATTTACGAAGGGTTATATCATTAGATTCAGTTGGTAATCTAACAGTTTGAATTAAAAAATGATTTTGTTCATTTATAGTTTCGACTCCATATCCATTTACTGTTTTTTCAGGTAACATCATAATAGTATTATAATTTTTTTGGTTCATTTTTTTCCACTTGCCATATGTAGTTGCGTCATATTCTTGTAATATCTTCTTTATGGGTTTCCAAAATGCTAATCCATTGGCCTTTTTATTTTCAACACGTAATTGTTTAGATGAAAGCACAATCATGTGAAACAACATATGTAAGTTTTCCATTATAATGTAATTGTATATTTTATTAATTGGTTAGACGCAATTAATATGATATAATTAGTAATCATTACTCATCTGATAGTTGTCCTCATAAAATGGTTTATGAGGACTGTTCGCGAACAGTCCCGAATGTTGTCTTACTAGGCCTTTACACCCCATAAGTTGGTTCATTACTATATTTAATAATACTTCGGTTTTTTGATTTATCTAAAAATATTTATTTTTCATATTGTTATATACTTAAATTATAATATAAGTATATAGCTATTTATTGAAATAAGTTTATACATGAATAAACCCGTATCTTCCAAACAAAAATATTTATATACTAAAATGAATTATATTAAAGATGCTCTACCCAGACTATATAATCTAATTTCTAATAATGATTCGTATGTAAACACTTATAGACAATTACGAAGTATTGAAAAAGACTTATGGTATCTCGCACCGGAATTGTTAGATCAATTATGGCTTGATGTAAATATGATATTACTATCTACAATACCCATACAACCAGATTCACCTATATGTGTAACTCATATACATTCTATATATAATACAACCACTGAAAAATTAAATAAGTTGGATTATAGCACTAACTAAATAATAGAACTAACTAAATAATAGCACTATTAAGTAATATAAATATAAAATTTGATAATTTATATTAATTAATAGCGCAATTATTACTAATATGGCTGGCCCATCAACCATAGAACAAATAAACGTTATTAATGTGTATGATACTATATTTAAAAGCTTCGCCGACACCCGTTATAATATATGGAACGCGGTCCAACAATTTTTAGACAAGCAGCCGAAAAATACATATGGTTTAGAAATAGGTTGTGGTAATGGTAAAAATATGCGCTACGCAATAAATAATGGACTTCGAATGACGGGTTCAGATACGTGTTATTCATTTGTTAAAATGTGCAGAGATACCTATAATTTAGACGTGAGTATGAGTAATGCTATACATCAGATATATGTTGATGAATTATTTGACTTTTCAATTTCCATTGCCGTGTTCCACCATCTATCAACCGATGTGAATAGAACTACCGTTACACAAAATATGATTAACATTCTTAAACCAAATGGATCTGGGCTAATAACTGTGTGGGCTGTAGAACAAGAACCCGATTCTAAAAGAAACTTTGTCCCTGGTGATAATATGGTACCGTGGTACAAACCATATTATATTGATAATATAAAGAAATATGAGCAACATGAACGTTATTACTATGTATTTAATAAACAGATGTTCACCGAGTATATGTCTAAATTTACTGACCAAATTATAATAAATAAAATCTATAATGAAAAGGGTAATTGGATATGCGATTTTACAAAAAAAACTAGTTAATTTATACGAGTGTAATAATTATTTATCACTTACTTGTTCATACCGGGCTTATTTTCAGTAGTTTTTTTACTGGAGTTCTGTGGCATAGCCTTTACCCATGTCGCGTGAGTAGCTGCTGATTTAACGCAAGAATATTGAACGTCATGTGGCCGAACGTGACCACATACTGCTTGATTAGTCCAATTATTAACCCAACCAACTATCATAGAATTCTTGTAAACGGGGCTCCATCCACACACTCCATCTTGTGTAATATACGTGTGCCGCGGGTGGTCGTATCCATGCGGGTGAAGCATAAGGAATTGGTGTAGTTTTACCTCATCGGGGTCACCCGAATCCCTTGACGGAATTGAATTATGTTTGGCCACAAAGTCTTTAATTTTACCCCAATTATCAATCGCGTCACTAATACTTTTAGGGAGTTCCTTTGCGCCATCTACTGGTTTTACATAACGCTCTGTTACGGGGGGGAATACGTTCATATCATGGGAGATTTTGTAGCCATTCGCAATAGGAAATGACTGTACACGGGTAGACATATTTAATATGCTCAAATTTATTCAATATATTTCTCATCAAATTTTTTTAAAAACATAATAACATGTATCCAATAATCGTATAAATTTGATAAGTGTTATTATATTTTACGATATGATATACAAATGGACAAACTGACAAGGATATGTAAGAGATCTTACCGATTTATTAACGATGGTGTTCCTATATTACAACAATTTAATAGCGATACTCCTTTACACAATAAAGCCCGATTAAAAGTTCATAAAAAATCCCATAATACATTTGATGGTCGATTATCTTGTGGTGCTTCAAGTTATCTATTAAGTTATTATTTAGCTAGGCACAATTTTTACAATACTCTAATGAAGACAAAATTGATGCCAACTAAAGTATCCTCTGACAATCCGGTCCCATCAGACCATTCATTTCTATATCATAATTATCATATTATAGACCCCACCTATCGCCAGATGTTTTTACCAAATCCACCCGAACACGTTGCCATTCATGGAAATGACGAATATAATAAATACCTATTTAATGAATTGCCATTTATATTTATAGGAACATTTGAGGAGTTAGTCAGTATGTATTTTGAATTAGATAAATTACACCAACGGGTATATGATGGTAGCAGATTAATGTACAATTTAGATTTATGGCAAATACCGATTGATCAATCTAGAAAGAGCGACTGTGATAGGGTCCTACGGGATTTACCATATGCTTATAAAAAGGGCAAACCATTTGTAAAATTGCATATGAACATGTCCCATAATCTCGATACGTATTTTTAAATAATCAGCCTATATAGTTTAATATATTTATCCCATATATGCGGTATTGTCGAATCTGTAAATTTTTTTGTTGTAGTAAGAGAAAAAAAAACTCAAAAAAATATGATAGAGCTTTAGGAACGTCAATTAATACAAGCTTTACAAAATATCTAGATAATACTTCCACAATACTTCCACATAAATTAAGTTATACTTCCGGGCAGACGTCCACCTTATTATAATATATTGGAAGAGTAGGGTCGGTTGGATAGACGTGGTGTATATGAAGTGATATTGAAATTAATAATGGCATGAATCCACATAGGTACACCGGGTTAATATAATTATGTATAAATACAGGCGTTAGAGTATTTATGTACATCATTAGAAATCCGCTTATAATTAAACATAGCGTGTGTAGTATTTTCCATCCTGTAACTTTCCATGTCGTGATTTTACAAAACATTTTTATTTTTAAAATAAAATAAAAATCTTATCAAATTGTTTTATACACTAAAATGCCTCCTCCGGATTTATACACTAATCCACGTTCGGGGGTCCTTGAAATGTGGATTAAAAATCGCATTATGAAGATACGATGTATTACGAAATTGGGTATTATATCCACCTGCATTAGCAACCGCGAAGCCGTCTACGGAATAATCCATATTGCCACCATTTCCTATTAGAGATCGGGTATCCCACGCATTTACGACAACACTTAGATTCCCGCCCCTAGACTCTGGAACATTATTTAAAACATTGCCATCGACAGAACCCTCACCTACAATGAACCTCGGATTACGTTGTGCTTCTGTGCGAAACGTTGTTACAAATGAGTCGTGTAGTTCGGCTGGATTATATATACATATCTTCAAGCGAACGTGATCGGGGAGTTCTCGTGAAACCCGAATAATCCCATTTACAATATTTTTCATACAGTTATGCTTCTCTTTGGGCTCAAGAGATTTCAAGAAACATCCCGAACCTATAATAGGCATTTGGATATCAATAGCGTTACAGTCATTTAAGCGAGCCATATGTAGTGATGACGATACAACCAATCTATACAATTCTAACTGTCTACTATAAAATTTGTCACAATTATTCGTAAGAATGTCGTCTATTAGAGCCTTATAATCAGCAGTAGTTGTTGATTCTAAATTTACACCCCATACATGGACCATATGAGAGCGCATCGCTCGCGAGGGCTCGCTGCCTCGCGCCGAAGTCCCACTGGGCATTACCAAAATTGGTCCAGCAATTGCGTATCTCGTTTCACTTATGGCATGGGCATCTTGTAGTATATCATCCCGTGTATAACCAAATACATCTTGTACACGCTGCCAATTAAACATCGGAGATGACTCGTCTGACATATCTCTACCGTAGTATACAGGGGTTCTATTATGAATAGCCTTCATTAGACTCGCTTCTGTCCCACCCTGTGAATTTGGAATATATACGTGGGGCCTGTTCTTCGACTGAACAGCATGCGGAGAGTCAGTGCGCCTACATGTATCTGCCTCTTTTACAAAATCCCGATGACTGGTGTCTCCGTAAAAATCAAAGTTATAAATATCAAGAACATCTCCAAGAGTGGGTGAACGAATCGTATTGTGGGTCATTTTTTATATGGAATTGAAAATATACACACCTGTTCATCAAATTTTAATCACAATAATATTTAAATAGCATTACTGTTCAATATAGTCCAAGTATAATTTACACCAGACCAATCACGGAGTTTCTATTTAAACATATTCAATTAAATAGTACTAATGGTATTTACAAAACAATTGTTTTCTAAAACAATGGCGATTATTCGCAATACGCCTATTATTTGTAACACTCCATTGGAACACAGTAGTCGTCTATCATCTAAGTATAATGCTAACATTTTTTTAAAACGGGAAGATTTACAATCTGTTAGATCTTTCAAGATACGTGGTGCGTATAATAAAATATATTCAGCCTATTTGGATAATATATCCAATATTAGTATAACAACTTGTTCTGCCGGCAATCATGCTCAAGGAGTAGCTAAAACGTGTAACCACTTACAAATAGAGCATGTCATATTTGTCCCTATTTCTACTCCTAAACAAAAAATTGACCGAATAAAGTATTTTGGCGGCGACTACTTAACTTTACATGTTATAGGCGATACCTTAAAGGAGGCCCTTGAATTATCAATTATACATTCTAAAACAATTAGTTCAATATTTGTACATCCGTATAATGATATTGACGTGATATTAGGACAAAGCACTGTTGCTCAGGAAATATATGAAAATATCGAGCCCGACTATATAATAGTCCCCGTTGGTGGTGGTGGATTAATAAGTGGCGTTGGTTCATATTCTAAAATGTTTAACCCAAAATGTGAAATAATAGGTGTAGAGCCGGAAAACGCTAATTCAATGCAGCTGTCGTTACATAATAGATTGGCCACGAAAGTGATACATTTAGATACCTTTGTGGACGGGGCATCGGTTGAAATAGTTGGTGATAAATGCTTCGCAATTAGTGAAAGCCTAATTGACAAAATGGTATCCATTAATAATGGGCATCTTTGCGCTGATATAATTGAGCTATATCAAAACGACGGTATTATCACAGAACCCGCTGGCGCACTGGGAATTTCGGCTTTAGAATATATCAAAGACGAAATTGCTAATAAAACAGTCGTATGTATATTAACTGGTGGAAATAATGATCTGACCAGATATCCCAATATGGTAGAGCGGGCTAATCAATATAATGGTGTTAAGCACTATTTTTTAATAGATTTTAATCAGATATCAGGGCAATTAGTTCATTTTGCACAAAGCGTTTTGATTGAGGGCGTTGATATTACCCGTTTTGAATATTTTAAAAAAGATAATATAGATACCGGAACAGTATTAGTAGGAATTGAATTAGATAGTCCCGAACAATTATGCGTAATATTGGGAAATATGGAAAAATTTAAATACAATTATACAAAAATACACCCAGGGGATTTGTTACATTCGTACCTGATATGATATGTAACTTTAATAGACTATAAACTTATTACTAAATATACTACAATATAAACTTGTCTGGTAAATATGTTTACGATCAGAGGTGGCCATACTCACTTCCAAAAGAAACATAAAATTTGATTATATGCTCCGGTATTATATAAAAATAAATCCAACATGTCCACTGAACAAACTAACGAATCGCGCTACAGTAAGGGAGATATCGTCGTCATTAAGATTGGCGCTTTTGAGCGCAGGCGTCATATTTATGGCGAACCCTATTGGGAAGAACTTAACTTCTCCGGAGAGCCCAAGCTGTCAACTTGGAAGTATCCAGTTGATTATAAGCTGGGCTGGACAAGCGAAGGAATTGTGACAGAAGGGCAAATTATTCGCAAGTCTGTGAGTGGACCGCCTTCCGACGGAGGAGATGACTACCTACTGTTTGAATAAAAAACGTTCACTATTAATATACCATGTCTTTAACACTCTTCGCAAAATAAATCCCAGTATTTTTTAATCAAGGGTCCAAAATCTTTCTTTCCATTTTCCCATAGTGCAGCATCACCGTGTGTTTTTATACTCGCCAGTATTGTGTAATACATCACACTATTATATATATTTTTAATAGATTCGTATTGATTACGGTGATCTTCTTTCATATCTTTCATATCTAATTCATTTAGGATGGTTGTTGTCTTAATAATAGAATTATTAATTGCTGTAGTTTTATTAGTTTCAATTTTTAATATGTGAAGATCCCAAATAATATGCGCCATGTCAGTCAATGATATCATCTCTTGGTGCGAATCAATCGACGCGCTCTTTATTATCGCATCCCGTATATCATTAAGGCTTACATCTCCCATCAAATGGTTTGGTATTTCAGTGTCAGACATTTTTTAAATGCTTATAAAAGCATTATCAGATCAAATTTTAAGGAAAGTCGCCGCCGAATATTAGATATTATCTACAAAATATTCCAGATTCTTGTGCTAATATTTTTTTAAATGTATGTAAAAATACGTCTATGTCTTCTTGGTCTATATTTAATGGTGGTAACAATCGGATATATTGTGATTTATTTCCCGCAACTAATACTAATACGCCTTTGTCTCGTAACCGAGTGACTAATTTAAGAGCCAACGCAGGATTGTAATCATTAAACAAAAATTCTATACCGATCATTAGCCCGTGTTGCCGGATTTCTTTAATAATAGGCTCATTTTCTAACGATGTTTTTATATATTTACCCATAACCACCACATTGTCTACAATCTCTGGATTATTTAATATATCAATTGTTGCGGATGCCGCCGCACTACAAATTCCATTTCCCCCATATGTCCCACCAAAATACCCCTTCCCCAAATTATCCATAATCTCTGATTTAGAAATAACCCCTGCCAGAGGATAGCCGCTGGCTATCCCTTTCCCAAACGTCATTATATCAGGCACTACGTCTTTTCCAATAATATCCCACCATACACCGGTCCTCATTGAACCACACTGCACCTCATCTGCTATTAACATAATATTATTATACTCACATACCTCTTTAATGTGCTGAACAAACCCTTTCTCTATAGATTTAATGCCCCCCTCCCCCTGCACGGACTCTAATAATATTGCCGCGGTATCATCGGGCGAAGTCTGATATTCAAACAGTTTATGTAAAGACTCATGTGCAAATTCATCGCAAAAAAAAACATTAGACATAAGTGGCGTTAAGCCTTTTCTACAATTCAAGTTAGAACTTGTAACGGATAGAGCAGCTATAGTTCTACCATGAAATCCCCCGTTCATGGCAATTATATTAGATTTCCCCGTATATTTTCTTGCTATTTTAATAGCATTATCGGTAGCCTCTGAACCACTGCTTACATAAAATATACTATCCAAATCGGTTCCAGGGACAGTTTCTAATATTTTATTAGTAAGTTCCGTCTGGATTGGATGTGACTGAAATACTTGTTGGGGAATATGAACATATTTGTCTAATTGAGCAGATACAGCATTCTTGATATACGGATGATTGTGTCCCGTACTTAAAGCACCTATTCCCGATGTCAAATCTAAATATTTATTATGGTCACCGGTGTATATATAGCTTCCCTTGGCATACACTGGATAAATAGATGAATGTAATTTAGATATTGATTTTGGAATATTTTTTATATAATTGGCCATTATATATATGTTATATAGATAAATTCTTTTTGGAAATTATATTCTAAATAAAAGATATGATTGATTCACCATACCCGATATAAATTTGATTGTATACAGCACAGACATGTTATTCATAATTATTATGAATAACATTAGATGGCATGATTTGGAGAAGGAATTCAACAAAGAGTGGTTTAGACGCATTACAGCTTTACACAGGTTGGCGCGTGGCACGCGGATAACCGACGATTGCGTGTATAATTGGGGACTTTTGTCTAGAAATGCCAATTTAGATATGGACGTCATATATGCAAATAGAGACTGTCCATGGGATTGGTACGAGCTATCGCTAAATCCCACATTTACATGGGGTGATGTAAAACAGAATTTAAAAGCCCCATGGGATTGGAAAGCACTTACACATAATATAAATATAGATTCAATTATAATTAAAAACAATCCAAATATCGACTGGGACCACCGGGGATTTTGCAGAGATAGAACCATTACTTGGGCCAATATTAATGCGAATCGGTCTAAATTTATATACGGTTTTAATGCGATATCTAAACACGAAAACATTACCTGTTTAGATATATCAAAAAACCTCGATTTCCAATGGTCTTGGGACTATATATCACTTAACCCTAATCTAACACTCGACTTTATAGTAGCTCATTCCGACAAACCCTTTGCGTGGTCATGGTTATCACGACATGCGATAATAACTTGGGATTTTGTAAAAACACACCTACATTATCCATGGGATTGGAATATATTATCACTTAATCAAAATATGACGATGGATATTATCAGTGACAACTCCGATAGACCTTGGAATGTAAAATATATGTTAGGAAATCCTAATATTACCTGGGAGGAAATTGACCGGATTATTAAAGAGAACGCGTTTCCGTCAGGAGGACCGTTATATTACCTATTAACAAATCCGATGACAGAGTGGAAAAAAACATGGATGTTGAATAAAATAAATACAATTACAGCGTCCACGCGAATTCATCGTATTTGGCGGACATGTTCGTGGGATCCAAGCTATATACTCGGCAAGAAGTTATGCGAGCGGCGATTCGAGAATAGTATAAACCCTATATAACTATTAGACAAGTCGCGCCGCCCGTTTCACTATTACGGGGTGATATAAACTGCTCGCATAGTCATAATATAATATATGCCCGGTTTCATTAATTAGATTATTTATATTTCCTTTTAATAGATTGTTTTGTATTATGCCCCTAATAATAATACCCGACTCGGGAAGCCAGCCCGAAGGGGCGCCATATACACCAGCTTTCGTCCATGTATTTGTATCATTACTATATCGTTGAAATAATACCTCGGCTGCTGTATATACGTTACTGCCTATATTAATTTGAGTTCTTATCGTAACAAATGGTCTATTGGCATTATCTATACCAATCATAATCGGGTGAGATATATCATCGGTCGGGATATTATCTATATATCCAGATTGTCCACCATACGATCGCTGATATTTTAAAATTGGACATGTTGTCAAGTAATTAACATCTTTAAACAGGTCTATAATAGTCGGACAGAAGTTCGATGTAATAAAACGTTTTTTGGATAATATATTATATATTGGTTTACAAAGCGACACGTTGTTGTTATTGACAATCATTAGATTTAAAAACGAGTCGACTCCTATTAACTCAGATAACAATCTATATATATCTATGGGAAGATTACTTAGTCCCATTACCAAATCTGTCATTTTCAATAACTTTAAAATATAAATAAAATTCAAATTTATATCATTTACGCGATTGGCTAAAGTTATTATTTCGGCGGAGAATATATTAGATTTAATAGGCATTTATTCTAACTTATCACAAGCGTTACATTGAATAGAGTCCCGTGTTTTAAATACAGTAATTGCGGTTTGTACATTTCCCGTCTTTGACTTTAATAGCCGAATCATGTCATCTTTCGTGGCACATTTCCACTGTTTTTGTATAGAATCAATGTATGTTAAATCATCACAGGCACTAACGGTGCTTGAAACGGCGGTGTAATGACCTCCTCGGCGACCTTTTAATAGCACCATTCCTAAAAATCTAGGGTGATCCATATCTCCGCGTATGGAGTCCCAATCTAAATCAAGATTCTGGCCTGGATACTCTGGTGTCCATTTTCTATTATATTCTGGCGGACTATTCACCCGAAACCCCATATCTCCTAATATATTAAGTACAATTCCTATATTATAATTACCATTATCATCGCAATAATCTAATGTATCCATATAATCAAACTGGTCGTCTTCTGACATATTTATAAAATCAGGGTCACTATCTTGCGCAGCTTGATAGCAATACCCATGTATATTGAACTTACCATTTACATTTAAATTTTCAGAAGATAAATCCACAATGACTTTAGATTCTTGTAAAACATGATTTATGGCGTGCTTTGCACAATGTAACCCCACTTGGGACTCAATATAATTATTGGGGATATTTCCTTTATGCATGGTGCCCCTACCCCTTCCTCTTCCTCTGCCCCGTCCTCTGCCCCGTCCTCTGCCCCGCCCTCTGCCGTGTCCTCTACCCACCCCCCCAAT
>Ga0209662_1000860_pt1 | contig 14873 bp, 10 predicted proteins | sample SaaInlV_150m_DNA_4_FD_184662 | JGI IMG/M metagenome (GOLD analysis project Ga0209662, IMG submission 184662) | Marine microbial communities from expanding oxygen minimum zones in the Saanich Inlet - SI072_LV_150m_DNA (SPAdes) (version 2) | ecosystem: Environmental > Aquatic > Marine > Intertidal...
TCAAGATTATACTTCTTCAGATCCTCAACACCGCGTCCGTATTCCTGTACGCGTGCCTCTAGATCCTGGCGGACACGTTGGCGCTCAATGTCCACCTTCTGGGTTGCAGTGTTGTTGTGGTTCTTGTAGATGTAGTTACACCACCATCCACCCTTCTCTCCACAATTACCCTTTCCATATTTGGTTGCCTTGTCCCAGTCGTTTCCACAGAAACACTGCCCATTGTCTTGCATACCAAAATATTTATAATCTTTACATTTCTTGCTACAGTTAGATGCGCCATTCACGCTGTTATCTGTACCCTTATAATGAGGAAGCGTTCGGTCTCCAGTGTCTTCACTGTCCATGTATGGTCCCACTTTGGTATAATCCGTTGACAAACCCGAGGAGTTGCCGTTCTGAAAACCCTCTTGTTTGGTGCGCTTCACATAAGTCGTCCATGTATATTGGGGAGGAGGAGCCACAGGACCGCTCTTGTCTCCCCTGGGAGTATAATATTGATACACCTGTGTGCGTTCGTTACCGTTTCTCCTGCATCCTTCTTCCCATACACGTTGTCGTGCAGCACAACTTGCCCTGCTCGGTGTATTGCTACCACCCTGGTCCTTGTCATCAAACCAATTAGCGTCAGTCTTGTTGGGCCATGCGGAACAATTACCAACAACCATCATTTTACATCTTGAGTTCACTTCGACAACCTTAGCAACATCTTTAGCAGCATTTTCAAGCCAACGGAAAAACCCAAACCCCTCTACGACGGGTTCAGGCTTACCGAATAAAGAAAACCCTTCCCTATTCTCATTTGATGTAAATCCTTCGGACCCTCCTGTTTCTGGGAACCGCACAATTTTGTCTGAGATATTCTTCTTAATATTTCCCCAAGACGTATGACCATCACCAGCCTTACAGAAACCATTCACATTGCTCACGTTCTTGTATGTCTTACATGTGTTCACATCAGACATTAGATACATGTCACATGAATCATCATCTGCACATGCTTTGGCACACTTACCTTCTTGCATAGAAGATTCGCTAATCTTTTGTGAATTGGCTTTGATATAGATGTCCTCATTATTACAGTATGAAGACGTGTCCAGAAAGGAATCCTTTATGTTTGCTATATCATCAGCAGATAGGGACCCACGCGACTGGACTCCTACGTCGCCGCGATTCACTGGTTCCGTACGCGTCTCAATGAACGAACCTGTTGCAGCATTGAAACGACCTTGCCAGACGTCCCCTTTGAGTGACATGGAGTAATTTGCAACAGGTGCATTGGGAAGGATGTTCACGTCCTTCATCCAACAGGAGTTGTTCCCCGACCAATGACTAAACCCTCCACAGTTCTTGTTCGTATCACATGCCGCTTTACAACTCTCAATTCCACCAGTTTGTCCCTGCTTGATGAGGTATGATGGAACATTCATACCATTGATCAACGAGTTGTTATACTTGTCGTACACCATGGATTCATGTTGAGATAGCTCAACGTTACCGACCTTCTCACGCATTGTGTTCTGTTTGGCGTGCAGCGTCTCAATCTCTGAAGAAACTCGCGACATATTGTTAATGATTCTGTCTATATTACTGCGATTCGATAACAGATTGCGGGCCTGATACACATCGGTAGTCGTGTTGCTTCGAGTCGCTCCACGCGACTCGGGAAACTGGATGTTAGTGTAGAACCCTTCTACACTTTTCTTCTTTTCTGCTATCAGTGGAGATGACTGTGACATATGTTATGATACCTGTATAGTATAATGACATAAATTATTCGTACCAGAATGCGCTAAAGCCATTCAATCCACAAACCCCATTTGCCGATTATTGACTCATAGAGGAAGAAGGCACAGAAGGCACAGAAGGCGTGGAACCTGATTTTGACCGCACACGCAGGTAATATATTACTGCAAAAATTGTGATAATCCAAATAGGCAATATCATGTGTGACATGCCAAGGAACGCAGATAGAAGTGCAGTGCATGCCAGTATAACGAACAATGATGCTACCTCTCCCTTCACACTCATGCCTACAGTAGGTATAAACACATAGAGCATGATAAGAATGACCAATGTAATGGCAGTGATGCCCCACGCCCAGTAGACGAGACGCGAACTGTCTATGTTCATCTCAGTTGAGATCTCTTCCGTGCGCATGGTATCATACTCGGCGATCGCCTCCTCTACAATCTTGCGCTCCTCCAGCATGGCCATGTATCGTGCAGTCAGATCCGAATACCTAATGTCATTATCCGATTCATACTTAGACAGTTTATCACCCTTATCCCTCGCAACGGCAGCGTAGTGCAAATGAAGCTTTTCACTCACCTTAACAAGTTCGCTGTTCTTAGCACTTATCTTCTCCAGTAGAATCAGTTGGGGGGTATTGTACTCGTCCATAGTGGGCCATATATTTGGTTGAAGGACTGGCGGAGTCGGTTTTTTCTCGGGTCTGGTGACCGTACCCAGCATCAGTTCCTGTGTCCAGGCACTATTTGAATCGGTGCGGCGAACAGTCAATGTATTCCCGACAACCTCGACGGCGAATCTGTCACGCCATCGCGGGTCCTGGTCGTTCAATGGAGTGGGGGATATTATCATGTTTGCACGTGGAAGCGACACCGTCTTGACGGGACCACCTGGTCCAACGTATATGTTCTCAGTAGAGTAGGTAGAACCCCAGTCTGGTTGATCAGGCGGTCCCGCCACATCGGTCGCGCTAAACGAGAACGTCTGTATGCTCGCTGAACTTCCAAACGCGGGACCCGTCCAAGTAACCTTTTTGTTCTCATCCATGAACTGTAACTGCAGATTGCGCGCGCGCCACTGACAACAATCCCCACGATTATAGTACACGATCTTGAATATGTCTCGCGGCGACTCCAGATCCACTTGCCAATACGAACCCTTAGTACAGTTGCTGTGGTAGATGTATGGGAACGCACGAGCACCGAGGTTCCCATCGACCGCAGTAGACGATTTTATGTCCCACCCACGCCCATATCCAGGCGTTGCCTCTGTGGGCTTGTACTTGGCAATGTTAACACCTTGATTGTCCATGGGATATACAGCCAATTGCGATATCTGCAAACAAGCCTCGCCACCACCGATCTTGTCCGAGAGGAAAACGCGGATGTAGCGCACCTTCTTGGCCGCCGCAAATCGTTTCAGGTTCGAGACGACGAACTCTTTCACCAAATCACTATCCTTCTTAATAAAGTCGGGGAGAGAACAATTCGTATCACTGTATGGAGTCTTATTTGTCTGTTTGTGGTAGGTACCCAGTTGTGGCGCCTCAACGTTCTGGAGAATGCATCTCCAGGTGACGTCGGTGCGTACGAGAATTCCCTTCTTGTAGTAATCGTACCAGGGGAACCGCCACCACCACCTAGGCAAGTTCAATCCTGGAGCCTTGTCATACAAGGGACTGTTCCACATGGTCCACTGCATGCCAGCGGGACCGCCTTTATTCAATCCGATGACCATGATGAGATTGAATCCCTTGTTCAGCTTAATGGGTCCAGATTTGTTGCCCACCTTACCACCAGCAGCAGACCACCAACCACCCTGACTCCATCCACCCTCTATAACCTTGCCATACACATCCACGTTATTCACATATACCCTACACGCGTCGTCGGTCCAACCGTACAGGTATCCCGTTATATCCCCATCGGGATCCACGAAAAAGGGCTTGTACATGATGTAAGGGACGTTAAGTGGCTGCAAACCCCAGTTCTCCTGCTTGCGGTTGTACGCGCTCATATCAGCCCACCATCGACCCCACCATGTATTTGAATACCAGCTTGATTCATTACGCGACCAGTTACGAGGACCATGTCCGTACCATATTCTGTCGCCCGTATTCAGACCGCCCCCAATCACACCCCATGGACTTCCATTCCATAAGTTTCCGCCCATAAAACCATATCGGTCAGACTTCTGTCCACCCATGGTCCATCCACTGTTGCCCACGAGCATCATACCCACGTTCTGTGTTGGAGCGGTCAACGAGTATCCCGACTTCTCCCATCGCTTCACTGGGTTCCAATTAGCGTTATGTTTGTCGTTATATGTCCAAAATTCCATATCACGTCGCGAATCAGCACCATATAATGCATTGCTACGTTCGCGGTAGTCATTGACGTAGTAGTCGGCGCGCGTGGTGGCGGCAACGGTCTCTCTCGCACGAATCTTGTTCAATGATCTGGCGTGGCGTTCTTTTTTATCCTTGTTGTACTTGTCGTCGTCCACGCGATACTGCTGCATCTGGTCGTTCCAACTCCTAGTATCTTGTTTCTGATACCGTTTCCACTCCTCTGAGTTACGATAATACTTGTCGTTCTCTCTTTTCACATACGAATCATAGTCCCAATAGTTACTAACTTGATTGTTGAACTTATTGATACGTTCGTTGTTTGTCGTATCACTGCTCGCAACGTAAGTAGAATAATATTCAGTCTTTAGAGCCTGATACTCCTTCATCACTTTATCAAACTCCTCTTGGATGATGCTACTACTGGACACATGATCATCGACAGTGGTGTTATACTTACCCGAAGTAGCTTCATCCTTTATACGCTGCTCATTTACAGGTCGCAGCAAACTGGCAAGTTCCTGGTCGTCCTGTTGTATTTGATGGAGAGTGGTCATATATTGTGAACTGATACAATATACGAACATTAAATTTGAAGAACTATGATGAAATTATAACCCATTCACACTAATGAATAATCTAACTGATGTATCTACAACTATCTATCTATCTACGACCGTTGTTTACGTAATGTGCGCTATATACCGCCACGACCAGGGACATGATCACCGCCATTAAAAATGCGGCACCGCTGTAAGGGGTGCTCGTTAGCCCCGTAAGAGTCACGAAGAGTACCACAACCACAGCGAGGAGAGCGGTACTGAATATATCCGTCGCACCCGACGCCGATTGGAGGGCGAACTTGCTAAAGAGAAGCATTGTCAGAAACAGAATGACGTACCAGGTTGTCTGGCGCGCGTGCTCAGATTCCACACGAAGTCTGGTTCCATTCACATCCACACTGCCATCTTCTAGCATCTCCTCGGCTATGGCGCGTTGCTCCAACAACGACACGTAGGCGCCACGCAACTCCCTATGCCTGGCATTAGTCTTCTGCATTGTCTGTCGTAGTTCCATGTTGTTGTCTGACATGGAAATCAAATGACCTTGGTACCTTGATATGTATAGTATACACGTACAAACAAAGTACAAAGATTAGGTAGTTGTAGAGAGAAACGTACTATTCATTTGTGGAAGAGGAAGAACTACTACTATCGGTGTAATCAGAAAAACTACTATCGCTAGAACCATAATCTGTTGCTGTCCTCGCATCCTTTTTACCACCAGCGAACATCTTGAACATGATTATCAGCGCAACCACGATACCTAAAACCATGAAAAAATTGGACGCATATTGGAGCTTGTACATATCCGTAAGCACCTTGCGCGCGCCTGCGGCGCCGCTATCCTCAGCCTGCTCAAAATCGTGTACGATTCCATTCTCACGAGTCCGCTCCTTCTTAATTTTTACAGAAAGTATATTGTTCTTATCGCGGTAATTCTCAACCGAGCCCTCTACTTCGTTCTGTAGTTCGAACATATTCGACTTAATTGTATTTATCGCTGACAGGTTTCGTGTATACACGTTCTGATACTCCGTGTTGTCTGGGAACAGTTTTGTATTCACATATGCGGCGGACAGGCTAGCGATCTTCGTATTGAACTGCCCATCCAACTCAGCGACTTTGTCGGTGTAGTAGCTGGTCACAGCCACCGTCGCAGCCGTCGCAGCACCCACAGATGAGTTGGGAGCGGGGGTCGGAGTGGTGGAAACTTTATTCGACATTGATGATTATATAAGGTTATGCGTTCGCGGTCGTCCGTCTCGTACACTAGGACAACAAAAACAAATCATATATCTGACTAGGCTATGTATTACAATCAAACACACATATATATTATCAAGTGCGAACAGGTAGTGTGATTAGATGCATGTGCGGTAATATTTCCCGATGATAGCGGTCTTGCTGGGGCGCAGGATCTCACATACCTGTCCAGGACGCATACCGATGGCGACGACCACTGGATCAAATCGAGAGATATCGGGAAACGAACTTATTTTTTGGATATTGTGTGCGAGCATGACATCCTTGATTTCGCTGTCGCGCATGATGCGATGCGGTGGGACGATGCTGTGCGTCAGGATATTGAACTGGAGACGCTTAATGTTCTGCACGATGATGAAGATACCATCCTTCTCCAGGATATGGCGGATCGTGCTCAACACATTCTCACTGGTCTCGTCTTTGGTCACGATCATCAATGTATCATCTTTCTGTAAAACCTCCTCCACGTGGAAAAGGTCATCAATGATGTCCTGGATATATGGCGGACGCAGAGCCTTGTCTAAATGGTAGTTGACATACGTTTTGTGAGTCATGCGCGGTTCTTCACCCGACGTCAATACTGGGGCAGATTTGTCAAAGAGCATGTCCAGTTGATCGGACGCGTGCTTCGCATTTGTATCGGTCAATGTGGAATTGTCGTATTCATGTGTATCATATCCCTGTGCACGCATGAGATCAATCACCGTTTCACGAGACTTATGAATCGTTGATATGAGACTACTGTTGTTCTGCATCGTAAAGGAAATGGGTTGATGTATATAGTAACTGGTTATATTGTTCTATATACATTGGTGGATATGTCATTCAATTTTGGTTATGTTGCTTTATTTATCGGAAAAGGATATCACCTTCTTTGCAGTACTACTATCCTCTGATGCATCTCCATCTTCTCCTTTATCGTCATTATCGCCTTCCGTCTCATCGGGTGTTGGGATCTTCAGTATCCCTAGAGTATCCTGCGTCATTTGTACGGTAGGCGTATTGATGATTATAGATGGGGGATTCTGCTGCGCAGAAGTAGCAGATGGTTGTGATTGTTGCTCTTGAGCACTCTTCTCGCTCTTCTCGCTTTCAACCTGCGCGACGGCATGCATAAGTTTCATTTTATCTTGAGAACCCAGGGCATCAAACTGCTCTTGGATATAGGGGTTCTTTATGTCCAAGTCGCTGTGCGCAGTCAGATCGGGGACGTTGGAGTTGCTCACTGGTTCTGCCATGTACTCTGCTGCAGCGGCGATCTCGGTGCCATCGGCATCATATGATTCTTCGTCCAACTCCTTATTGGTAGGTGGATTCGGATAGAGGGATGGCGGCGACTCAGGTGAATCAGGCCACGGACCCGCTGATTCTAAGACATCACCACTACTACTGAGTGCTTTTGCACTAGCAACAACAGGTGCAGCACGCAAAAGTGTGGCAGGAAGAAGCGCTGCATCACTCTGTTTTATCGTCTGTTTTAGTTCGTTGTTCATCTGTCTAAACAAGGAATCAAGACCCGCATCGTTCTTCAACAACTTGTTCAGGTTGTCCGAGTAGTTCATAGTGAGCAGGTTGTTCACATTCCCAGAAGTGATGATCTTCATATGTATGTTCATCGTCTGCAACTCCTGTAACAATAGCTTGAACGCGTACGGCACACGCACAACGCTGAACGATCGCCCAAACTTGGTCATATTGTCCAGAGTGGGTTGTCCTTCAAACGTGGTGTTGAACCGCAACGGGCCATCGGCATGCGGACTCATCATCAGATTCAACTCGGGATTATATACCGCAATAGCACCTGTCTTGTTACAAATAGCCATCTTGTACTCGTCCGCGCGCTTCATGAATGCATCGTTCAGGAACGATGACGCGCCGTGCGCCATGATCCCGTCGCGCTCCATCTCACCGATCTTGAGACCACCGTCGTTGGCACGCCCCTGAACGGCTTGACGCGTCATCTGCGTTCGCGGACCATCCGCACGCGAATTCACCTTGTCCTTGACCATGTGCTTCAGGCGCATGTAGTAGGTAGGACCGATAAAAATGTCGGAGCTCATTTGTTCACCCGTCATACCGTTGTACATTACCTGGTTACCAGACGAATGGAATCCGTTCTGCACCAACGCCTTACCGAACGCATCCGTGTTCGCTCCCTTCATAGTGAAGGCCGTACAATCCCCGAACCCACCCAGCATGGTCGCAGCCTTACCAATCACCGATTCTAATAACTGACCGATGGTCATGCGCGACGGAACGGCGTGCGGATTGATGATGATATCAGGCACTGACCCGTCGCTCGCATAAGGCATGTCCTTCTCGGGAATGAGTAGGCCAATGGTTCCCTTCTGTCCCGCACGCGACGCCATCTTGTCGCCGATCGCGGGGATGCGTTCCTCACGGACGCGCACCTTGGCGACACGCGTCCCCTCTTCGCCCTCGGTCACGAATGCCTTATCCACGATACCCAGCTGACCCTTCTTGGGAAACACAGATGCGTCCGTGGGATTCTCCATCATATCTGTACTAGAGACTACCTTGCCGATAACCACCTTTGTATCGTCCATCTCCGTCCCCTCACGAATGATACCCAACTCATTCAGATTGTCGTAGTCGTACTTGGGCTTCACGCGCTCCACGTCAGGCACCTTGAGCACATCGGCGAACCGCGTATCGACACTGTCCTTGGACGTCTTCGCGCTCTCCTCGCGCGCCTCATACATGGAGAAATAGGTCGTGCGGAACAGACCGCGATCCACCGCACCCTGATTGATCAGGATAGCATCCTCCACATTGTACCCAGTGTAAGACATGATGGCTACGATCGTGTTCATACCGTAAGGAAGTTCCTCCTTATTAATGTATTTGAGGTAGCGCGACTTCACTAGAGGGATCTGACCGTAGTTGAGCACCACACCCATCTTATCGATGCGCGACTGGAAATTACTATGGTAAAGCGACACTGCTTGACGTGTTTGACCACACGAAAAGGTGTTTCGCGACGACGGATTCTGCTCAGGGAAAATAATTGAGTTGCCGAGCACGCCGAACACGAGCGATGGATGGATCTCCAAATGCGTGTACTGCTTACTCGTCTTCAGGTCTTCAAACGTGGTAGCCAGGTACATGGAACTCTCCTCAGAGGTATCCACATAATCCACTACCGACATCTTACCCTTGAAATGCGATTCAATCGCAGACACGGACGTCATACTATTCGTAGCGTTTGCTATGTTGGCATAGACCGATGGATACATATCCTTGATGTCGTGGTATTCGTCGTATGCGGTGGCACCCACAGCCTTCTCGCCAAAACCACGCACCACATCCATCCAGGAATACTCACCCGACTTCTCCATGATCTTCTTGATGATATCCTTGTTGTCGTAACTGGGCGTACCCGCACGCGTGATGTAGTACATCGGGCGGGTCAACCGACCCGCATCAGTATATATATACAATTCATTCGTGTCATATCTGAACGAGATACTGTTGTAGCTTGGCATCAAACCCGCACGACGATGCAACTTGAACAACGACATGGTCTCCATTGGATTGTCCAGAACACCCGCCCACCGACCGTTCACAAACACCTTGGTGAATGCAGCGATCGTACGCGTGTTTGCCTCGGGTAGAAGTTTCAAGGTGGTCTTCGTGCGCAGCCACGTGATCATGGGTACAGCCGACCCACCGCTAGTGACGCGGGTAGAAATAGCCATGTGCTTGTGTAGCCCACAATTTCCACCGTCAGGAGTATCAATAGGATCAATATAACCCCACTGACTCGCATGTAGCAGACGGGGGCCAGTAACTTTTGCTGTGGGGTCAAGAGGGAGATTGAACTTGCGCAGCTGGGAGATATACGAGTTGTAGGACAATCGGTTCAGATCCTGTATCACACCGACCTTCTTGGTGCGCTCCGTCGCACCCCAGTCGCCCTTGAACGCACGCTGAATACCCCGTCCCATCACATCAGGCTTGAAAAATGCGGTATGGTTTGTCTCGATAAGACTAGTGAAATTGTCTTTGTACTCCTTGTCGTGGTAGTAGAACTCTTTGTCTATGCGCTTCTCGATCTCCATCTTCTGCATGAGATAGTATTCACTGAACAACTGGTACATCAGTGTTCCAGTCAGGTCCACACGCTTGAACATGAAGTTGTCGCGATCCGTAGGCGCATCCGCACCGCGAAACACACGCAAAAGCTTCTTCACCATGTGGCCCACGAAGTAGGCCTTGTCTGTGAAGTTTCGGGTTCCCACATGAGGAATGAAAAAATCCATGAGGATCTCTAACACACCATTGATCGTGCGACGCTTAGTGAACTCCTTTATGTAGTGTAATGCCGCTTCCTGGGAGAACACCTTACCCGCGTCGTGCACAGAAGGTATGAATAGATCTATATAGTCCGATTCGGCTTCCAGGTCCAGGAGACAGTACTCAATGATCTGTTTGTCCGACACCACACCCAGTGCGCGCATAAGCACGAACAGGGGGACGGGGATGCGCACGTTGGGTACCATGATCACGATGTTCAGGTTGGAATGAGTAGGTGATGGCGCCACCAGGTTTACAGAAGAGGTACGAACGGGTTTGGACGGGTCCTCTGATACCGAACGAATCTCAGCAGAGAACTTGTACTTGCTATCCTTGTGATGCTTCTTGATGTACATCATATTGTCGGCAAACTTCTCTTGACCCACTATCACCTTCTCCTTGCCATCAATGATGAAATATCCACCAAAATCGTGGCGACATTCACCCATGTTGTAACGGGTCTCCTTGTTCAAAGAACGAAGCACACACATGTTTGAGTGCAACATGATGGGTAGCTTGCACAAAAACACGCGATCGAGGGTGATCATGCGCTCCATCTTCTCACCCTTCTCGTAGTAGAACATGTCAATCACGATGTCACAGTACATGCTTACTCCGTATGTCATGTTTCGCAGTCGCGCCAAGTTAGGGTACATTAGTTTGACGTCCTCCATATTGTCGTCGTCATAGATAATTGGCTTGCCACGGTACACCTGTTCGCCTGTGCGACCACCCATATATATCTTACATTCATACGCTTCCTGCTCCGTATCTACACCCTTCTTGTTGGCGGAGGTCTTATCCAATTTTTCAATAAAACGTAGAGGATTGTTATCCTTAAGAACCTTCTTGATGTCATTGTCAACGAACGCGTTATACGAGTCTAGGTGATGCGCCACGAAATTGTACGGATTGTCAGTGAAGTACTTATCTATCAGCTTCCATGCGATGTCGTCCATACTGATGATATACTATATACAGTACTATCTTCTTATATTTTTACTACGCTAGTATGCATTAATGTGTTACTGTATTACTGCATCATTACATATAGGTTTGCATGTCTATGCACGCGAATGTAATGAGACGACTGGTAGCTTAGTTTTTATTAGTTGGCATATTTTCCTTGGTCGCTGGACGGTGTAGGCTGGTGTCGAATCCACCATACATCTCCTTGATTCTCCGAGCCTTATCAGAATCATTGCCAGTATTGGTATTGGTCTTGGTAGCATTCCCAGGTGCATTACCTTCGACGAACCCCTCGCGTTCATTCTGTTTTCCACCAGTGAGCATGAGGATGCCCAGGATCACAAAGATGAGAATAAAGGGGAACAGCACTAGGAGCCAGGCGAGACGCTTGTTATTGTCTCTGCAGAGTAAATTGATAACGTATACCCAGAAGGCGATGTATAATAACTTGAACGCAAAAATGAGCATGACGCTCGGCACATTCGCGCTAAACGATCCGCATCTGTATTTTGAGTTATCGAAACTCTGACAATTCTGAAGGATAGACAGCGCGATACCGACCAAAGATATGTACAAGTAGAACTTTGCTGGACGACACAACTCATCAATCTTCATATGCTTGAACATTCTGTATTCTGTACTATACGTGTATATAATAGTACAGGATGTAATATGGATGGATGATTATGCCGTTCGCAGAATCTCGGAGATCGTGATTCCGCTATCGAGCTGACCCTTGTATGGGAGAGGACTGGCGTCGGCGGAAACGCCATTGATTGCGTTCATCGTATTTCCCATTCCGCTCGTCATGGAACGAGACATGTTGGTAATATCGGATGGTATCCACGAGCTAGGGCCCATCATGGAGACAGGAGCAGTGCTACCACTACCGCTGCCGCCGCGCAAGGAGCGTGCGCGTTTATACCGTCTATGAGCACGCCTGGGCGCACGCCTCGTCTTACGACTCTTGCGGCTCTTGCGAGTCTTGCGAGTCTTGCGAGCATGAGGTCTAGTACTCTTAGTGTGTCGACGCTTATTCTGTCCTCGGGTTGATCTTCTAAAAAGCTTCGCCATTCAAAATACGCAGTATAGTGTACGTTGAGATAATAACAAAAAAATACAATATCAACACGAACAGATTACTCTATATCAACATGTGTGAGCATATGTCGTCGACAACACATCTTCGTTAGCCCGAGCTCGTCCAGAACCTCGCCTTCGGGCGTCTTCGCCGTGTTCTCCTTTGTCAAGTACAATAGGCGATCCACATCGATACCTTTATTGAGCTTCTTCTTTCTGACTTGTTCCAAATAGAACTGGTACTTGTCGGCGAGAACCTCTCCACATGATACGCATTTGACTGGTATGATCATTGCTGTAGTACTGTACGATAATTATGCTCTCTATATGTCCGCGCATGTAGGTCATTCAATTTTGCGGGACGCGATGACTCTCTCTCTCTACATATGAGTTATATTAGCATTTGATGTGATATTGTTTTCTCTGTCTAGTATACTTACTATATCAATACAAAGCGATCTATGCTTACAAAAATATTGTTAATACTCATCGCGATTATTACAATTCTCATAGTACTTGGAACGCATACGCTACAGTACGCCGATCACGTCGACCTTCGAGCTCTGGCGTTTTCGATATTTCCGAAGGCGGTGAAAACGACTACAGACGGTCAACACAATGATAAATCAGTCGAGGGTATGACACATCAACGCAGCGAACCCGACAAGAAGAGCGTACATGCAGCTGATCCCGATTCCGAACTGAAGTCGTCCTCCAAATCGTCATTTTGCTCGTCAACGCCAAATGACAAATCAGAACTCGAGAGAAAATGCGGCAAACTAACTGCAAAAAACTGCAAGGATATCGATTGCTGTCTGTTACTGAACGGAGCTCGATGCGTCGTGGGAGATGCGGACGGTCCTACGTTTGCTAGTGATCACCTGTCGTCTTCGACACCAGGCGATGATTTTTGGTACTACAAAAAGACTTGTTATGGGAAGAAATGTCCGTAATTATTGTGACCATATGTGACGCAATATAGTATAATCTCATATACTATATTGCTATTTATTATTATCAAAATCCATATTGGTTCCATTACAAATTTATTGTCAGGAAATACCATATACACCCTTGAAGATTTAAAATGGGACAAAATATAAAAAAGATATAAAAAGATATAAAAATATAATTTATTAGATAAATATGTCTATTGCTGTAGAAACTGTTGCTTTAATTGATGTCGTTGGTATGATAGGAAGTGGTTGGTATTATTATTCTTATGTCAAGGATAGTCCTTCTCCCCCGGAAGAACCAAATATTATTATGAAATGCCTATTTCCAGGTTGTGTAGTATGTGCACATCAAGGTGCTGATAATCCAAAAGATATTTTAGGTGTATGCTGTTTTGGTAGTTTTTTTACAGTGCTTTGCTGGGAACCTAAAAATTCGGGGGGAGGGAAAGTATATGCTACTACATAAGGACAAACTTAAAAAAACTTACCTATAATTTGTCCCATTTTAAATGTTCAAGTGTGTAAAATAATCGTATGACTATATTAGAACTACTATGAAAAAGATTAAACTTGATTATTCAAATACCATTTTTTACAAAATCCATTGTAAAAACCCAGACGTGAAAGATATTTATATTGGTCATACCACAAACTTCGTTAAACGCAAATATGTACATAAACACAGCTGTATAAATACAAACTCAGCGAATTCTAAGTGTAAAGTGTATACTATTATCCGTGAGTTTGGTGGGTGGGACAACTGGAAAATGGAAATAATCGCATGTCATGATTGTGCAGACCATTATGCAGCCCGAGTTATAGAACAGAAATATTTTGAAGAATACAATGCAACTATGAATAGTGTTGAGCCGATCCCAAAACCAAACTTGAATGCCAAATCATTTAGTTGTACTGCTTGCGATTTTGTATGTAGCAAATCCCATGATTATGACCGACATATAGACACAATCAAGCATAAACAGAGAGCATCTATCATGTACACAACATCTAAAAATATATTCTATTGTGAAGCATGTAAGTTCTCATGTACCAAAGATAGCCGAAGAATGCGTCATTTGTCTACAGTAAAACACAAGAAGCGTGTGGATGTCAGGACTCCTTCAATAACTAATTCGTCTCAATGCGAACCATGTGATGTTATATGCGGTAATAAATGCGATGATGATGTTAATATACCGACACCAATCCATATCACATATTCCGCCAAAAAAGGTCCGAAACCCGTTCCAAATGTCGTAAATGATTCAGGATTCGCTACGATAATGCAGTGCGTTCATACAATGATGGCGACGCAAGCGGAAGCACATGCCTTGCAAATCTCAGCGATTCTTGGATCACATGTGGAGGCATTCAGGGCACAAACGGATGCGCACGCGGCGGCGGCAGCCGAGCAGACGCGTCTCCTCATCGAAGCTATCAGTACATATGGGCGCATACCATCACGAACACCAACCAGTTCAACCTGAACTTCCCAGAATCCCACAAATCAGAGAGTTCCCACCTTATCAAAAATTTGTAAAGTCGAAACCAACTCAGCTTTTTGAGAAAACGACATTTATTTTTGTCACTTTTTCAAAATCCATATTGGTTTCGAGTTTTCGATGT
>Ga0209662_1000862_pt1 | contig 14824 bp, 13 predicted proteins | sample SaaInlV_150m_DNA_4_FD_184662 | JGI IMG/M metagenome (GOLD analysis project Ga0209662, IMG submission 184662) | Marine microbial communities from expanding oxygen minimum zones in the Saanich Inlet - SI072_LV_150m_DNA (SPAdes) (version 2) | ecosystem: Environmental > Aquatic > Marine > Intertidal...
TTGTAATTTCGCCGCTTCCACTACAGAGGACGAAGCCCAACCGACCGCAGATGGCGTATCCCCGCAATTGGTCGATCTACAACCGGCCGAGGTCTTTGAACTAGATTACGACGAGGATCCGTGATTTTTAAAGGCTGTCCAGTTCTTCCCTCCTGTCTTCCTATATTGGTTGTATGTAGTGATGCGTTTGCCGGTAAAATGTTTTCTACAGTCTTTCTGCATTTCCAACACTCGTTTGTGTTGAACATTGGCACCGTTGGCTAGCGTATTACTTACGAACGAATTAATTTCTGGCATGAGCGTGTTGATATTCAATTTTCTGTGTCAAAATTGTTATATAAGTGTTTTAAAAGAACGATGATTTCTCTTTACAACCTTGTCCAGTCAAACCTTTTGAAACCTGCGGATCACTTATTTTTTCTGTACAAATCGTTTACGTTCACCTCTCAAGTCAACAGCCTCGGCGTTTTGTACAATTTTAAATGCAACGGCAAAGTAGTGTTCACGGAACGCCTCCCGTTCGACTCGCTGAGCATTTGGGCCGACACTTGTATACAAGAGCTGGCAAATGAGTATGTCACGCGCTTTTCAAGCTTCAAACGCACAAAGCATTTGGAGAGTGGTCTATCGTTAAACACGATTCGACAGCTCTATTCACAGTTTGTCTTGCCTAAAACGCCTGTCACGTCCAATTCCATTGCTGCACACAGGCAATACATTTCCTCCTTGAGTCGATATTGCAAGAAATTGGAGAACAGTCTTACTCACTGGGAACGTTATTTTGTAGGGAAAGAAAAAAGACCACCAGAAACAATTCATTTCAAACCGTCTGCTCTAAAGACCATCCTTGCTCTGGAAGATCAGTACAGGCAAGATAAGACCTTCTGTGAGGGCGCTCTGCAACAGAAAAGGAAACGCCGAAAGAAAAGTTGTAAAAGTGCAATCGAAAACAGTACCGAAAATGCACCAGTTTTAGTTCTACCCTAAAGCCTGCCAGAAAAGGATCCATTTTAAATTGCATGTTTTGTCGTTTTGCTAGGAACCAAATGGAGTTGTTGTGCAAATGAAGAGGCATATGGTTGTTGGTTGGTGCATATATTTTCATCGCAATGCCAGAGTGTGTCTCTTCAAACTGTGTTAGCAAGTGCTTCAACCGTTTAATTTGTACTTTTGGCACCGTTGCTCTAACATAACAATACGGGGAGGACGAGTGAATTGGTTCAATGACCTGTTCTTCTATTTTTATCCGTAAATAATGGACGTACGGCACTTTGAACGCAAGTTTGGAGTTCTTTAAAAATTGCGAATGCTGGTATTCGTTGTACGATAAGTGAGACCCACCCATATTATCACGAAATTGAACTAAATCCCTGTACGTCCGTAAATTATATTTTGCCTTCCTCAAGTAATTAAAACTAAACGCATCTTTTGCAATAACTTTGTTCAACACCGTACTTTCAAATAGAAATCTATAAATACTTTTATTTGTTAACATAAGGCTTTTGAAACAATCCAACGAATTTTTTGAGGAATGCAAAAATTCCCTTATGCAAAGAAGCATGTCACTCCCTATGAGTTCGACAAAATTTTGAACCGATGGGATCGCGTGTTGGAACAGTTTAGCATGTCGCAGTACGTTTCCACGACTGCACTTTGGCTGTCCTGCGAGAATGAACATAGAAGTCTGCCTTTTGACTACCACGAATTTAGTTTTATAGCCAACCTAATGGAAGTTTCCCTTGCTTTATGTTTTCATATGGAAAAGGTCACTAAAGTCACTTACACGAACAAAACCGTCGCAAAAATATTTAAAGCTCTTTTCCTTGAGCGTTGTAAGCACTGGGTTCCTTTTTCGCTTCTTCAGGAAAGAAATCACCTGTTTCTTCCATCAAACATTTTATCCTTGCAACAGTTGCGGCATCGCTTCGGTACGTTTCAATCAATTTTTTCAAACCCGAGTGCGATCGCTGTAAGTGTTTCTTCAAACGAGTTTTTTGAGCATTTTTTAACGTTTGCGCTTGAAGCAACTTTTGAGTGTGATAGTACAACCGTTGAAGGTTCATCGTCGTATGGTGCCTTGAGAGGCCATACCACCAGCGCCACATGCCAATGAACATGACCTGTGATGGTCTCTGGACTTTGTATATTTTCTGACTAGTATCCAAAAGATCGTCAACCTGCAAACGAGCTACCACTAAGAGATTTACCTGTACTATAAAATACAGCTCCTGTTCCGTGCAACCATCGTATACTGGATCGGACTCGCTACCTGTATCGAACGATATTAAACTGGACATTGACTTATCGAATCCTTGATTCCTTTCGCTTGATTATATATATGCTTATATTTTTCGCTTTGAGAACACCGCATACAAACAGCAATGACATCGTTCTCGCAAACTATTACTTGAAAATTTGAAAGCATCACCGTGTGGCACTCCCAGCATCTCCACTGCTGATTCTCACCCACACGACCTCTATTTTCATTTGCGTATTTCCACAAGTGCCGTTGCCGTTTCTTCAGAAGAATAAACTTATATGTTTTCACAAAGGAGTAGAACGTTAGGATGGTACAAGAAACAGTTATTACCCAGAGTAGTATTATTACGAATAGATTCATTCATTTAATTAAATGTCAATTATGCATTAATTTTCCTTCGTTTCACTTGACTGTCATGTATATATGAACTGGTACGTAGCACTAAAAAATGAACCATTTTTCGGTTCAAATTCACGTTTAACTCTTGAACGTAGTCCCCCAAATCACAGAGTGACTCAAGCTGGGACAGTGCAATGGTCTGTATTCCTTTGATACTGAAATTGTAGTTATCGCCTACCAACTTGCAGTTGACTTCGGGTGCTACCGAATTCCAAGTCCACCTTAAAATACACTCTAACACAGCGCGAATTAAACGTTTGTCCTCTTCCCTCACCATCTTAGCATTATCTTTAAGGAAACTTGTAATGGTTTGTTTCAGCAATTCGGTGTCAATGGCAAGAGAAGGAAATCTTTTCTTAATGGTCAACGGCTGTTTGCTTGGCTCTCCCCGCTTCAATTCTACGGCCACATTTTTTGAAACCAAATCGATGCTAATCTTCTTTATCCGATGCGTTGAAATGTTGATCTTTCGCAGGGATGCCAAGCTGACCTGATCAATCTTAAAAAATTTTAAGAGCACACGGGAGGGTAACGTTTTTGAAGAAAATATGCTCTTTTTGTGAATTTCCTGAAACCGTTTGGCAATTGTTTCAATGACATGTCGGTCTTCTATTTCGAGACCTGAAATAGCAGAAAATTGTGAAACAACCCGCTTGTTCTCGTTCACAGGAAAAACAGATAGCGCTGTGGATTCCATATGAATAATATACCAATGTAAAGCAAAGGGTTTGTCAAGTAGGGGGTCAATTGCTTATTATAGCAAAATGATTTTTTCTCTTTTATCTCCTCCCCAAAGTATATCGTATAAACAATGCTGTTGTTATCAAACTCTATGCTACAGTCGTAATTTTTAAATTCTTCCCTAGACAAAATTCCACGAAATGTTGAAAGCATAGACTCGTTCAACTGGAACACGTTGTGAACACTCAAAATTATACCATTTCCGTTTGTTGGTATACCTTCTTTTCGCACAACCATGTCCGCGTTTTCCCCATACGAAAAAGCAGCAACGACGTCCGTAAAGTTAGCAAGGGTGTCTTGTTGCAACCTTTTGCTCGAAGCAGTAATTGATCCGACCGACAGCAATGGCATACTACTTCACTATGTACTCTACACCACATTAACTTTATATGCTTATTTCAATTGAAGACAAAATTGACTCACGTTCATCGTCCGTTAAACTCTTAGAAGCTTTGTACAAGGTGAACGGCCACTGATTTTTGTAATAATTGCCTTCACTGCTTTGAAACCATTGAAAATAAGTTGCAAAATACCGTTGCAAAAAACGGTCTTGGTCTCTTGGCAAATATTCTCCTGTGTCGTGAAACAGATCTCTCCAGTATACAGACCGGTACTGGATCACAACGTACTTTACCTGAGCAGCTTCGAATGTTAAACGCGCCACAGCAACACGAACCCCGTCGATGTATAAGTAAATAGCCTTGGTTTCAAACTTTGCATACGGTGGTAACATCAAAGACAGAGCATGGATGTGGAAATGAAATTTACCAAGGTTTTGGTTCAGAAAACTTTCTGTGTCCGTTGAGCCGTTACGGCTGCTATACCACACAGCATCCTCGTCGTATTGGTCAGAGTGAGTAAAACGCCGGTAACAAGCTGCTGTGCTACAGGGCAATCCCATTACGAAAGGAAAGGCACTTAGAGTTTTTTCTTTCTTTATATATATTAGAAAGTGCGAATTGGTATACATCAGTTTTTTATTGCATTAATTACCATGCCATTAGCTATAACGGAATTGGTACAAATGGTTGAAACATTAAAAAAATTAGAAACTCAGTTATTAGACGATTTATTGCTGGTACAAAGTATACAGAAAGACTTACGCCAAGTTATTGTCACGAGGGTCGGTGCAACACACCATCTACCAATTCGTGTATATCTTGGGCTTATCTGTATAAACAAATCAAAATGTGCTCAGGACGCGGAACGGACTTCGAAAAACTCATAGAGGAGGAGCACTCTTTGATATTTGAAAACTTCAACAAACTAATTTTGTCTTTAGAAGATAATTTTAAAACCGAAGAAGAGCATCCGATGTGTCCACACCACAAGAAAGAACATCAAAAAATTATGATAAGGGTTAAGGAGCTGAAACATGACTTAGAAGTACACATCGAAGAGCACGATAAGGGGCTCGTAGAGAGCGTTTGTTTAAGTGGATCGAATGAAAATCGCAGCAGACATTGTTCGGTCCCACCTCTTAAGACATGACATACTTTTGCCACGACGGGTGATGATTTTTCTTATCAAACAATCTATTTTAATATATATAATTATGTTTAAAATTTGCTTTGGTGATAGCGCTGATGGATTTTCATCGCCTGAAGAGTAAACTAAGAAGTCCGTGATTTTCATACCCTGTAGTAGTTTTATTAGCGTGTAGAATAAACAAACCTAAAGACGACTACTCTCCTCCACTCCACTACTCTCCTCTACGCTCTCTCCCTTTTCCCGAGCACCGACGACGACGCGGCCTCGTCGTCGCTGTCGTCGTCGCTGTCCCTGAAGTTGTCGTCGTCGCTGTCTCTTTCTTCTAGCAATATTCTTAGTTGGCGATTGAATTTCTCTTTCATGTTTGCTGCGATGATTCTCGGCAGTTGGCCCTGCGTGCAAATCTTTTCTGCGCCTTTTAAAGAGCACTCGACGACGGTCCAAAAACCGTCCTCTTCGTAGCTGTTCAACGAAATTTCGAATTGTTCCCCTACACGTCTGCGAAGCGCGCTGTCTGCCAAGTATTCCGCGCCAATGAAATAATCCTCACGGCAGCCTTCTTTGTAGCGTATTTGAATTTTCGTTTCCATGACATCCTTGCTTTCTCTTCTTCGACGATACACTGCCTCGCGCAGCTCCTCGCCTGATTGCATCTCCACAAAGATGTTCTCCGCGAGGGTCAACAGAAACATAGTCCTATCTTCTATGATTTCCATGTCCTCTACGTGGCCTTCTTCGGATACCTGCACTTCGCACTCCAAAATCTTCTTGACTGTATCTCGCGCATAGGATAGTTTCTGTTCCAATTGGAAGCTCAGCTGTCGCCATGAAACAAACGAGAATGCGTTCCATTCCTTTTCTTTCTCTTCCGCGTAGCGGAGTATGTCGTCCAGCTCCCTAGCGACGGCCTTCAGCTCTGGCGTCGGTGGGATGTTGCTGTCGCAGAAGGCCTCAAGGCAGAGAAATTTCTTCAACAATCGTTTTCGGATTGCCGCGATCAGTTCGTCGTCCAACGGGTCGGTGTCCCATCCCATCAACGATAGTAGCGCGGCATACGTCTCCAGTTTCTCGTAGGCTTCCTTCTCTTCGCCTTCCATCTCGTTGGCGTCCCGCTCCAGATCATTGCCAGCAAGCAGAGCGCACATTTGCTGCTTTCTCTCACTCAAGGCAAACTCCGGTTCTTGTTTGTAGATCTTGTCGCCAAATCTTTTGCCAACATGTTTCCTCGGACCATTGTTTCTGTAGCGAACAAGGTAGACTTTTTCGTTTTCGCTGCTTGTGTATTTTCTCAGAACGATTGCTGATTTCGCCTCATCGGTATAGAGCATCTTGTCGTTTACAATACACACAGAGTCGCCAACATTGCATTCGGCGACCTCTACTGCCTCTCTACTGATATGCGACGATTTACCACAACTGTGGATCGTAACTTCAAGCGGTATTTCGATGCCGTCGTTGTTTTTTGCGATTATTACACAGGCAGAGAAGGGTTTCTTGCAGTATGCACAGGCGACAACCTTCTTCGTGTCATTTAAGGAAGTCTGAATATGTTTCCTTTGACATGAAATGCAGACTTGATTGCCGGGGCATGTAGTATCGCAGGTCGCTATGGCGACATTGTTGTGGACTTTCCTTAGGCATAGCAGGCGATACTGATCGCGTGCTTTCGCACAGAGATGACATTCTCCATACCATACGTCGTCGTTGAGGTGCCTTTTGGGAAGTAAGAGCGAACTTTTAATTCTGCCGTCGCTGCTGAGAGGGTCAAAGGACCACTTTACGCGCACATAGGCATGCTTGCGCCACCATCTCTGGATTTTAGTCGCCGGATAGTGGCGAAGCTGGACTGCTGCCTCTACCGAACTCATTGTCCGTCCGGGCTGGAGTCTGCTTAGCGGGGGAAGCTTGCTGAATGCAATAGAATACGCTTCGTCGTGTATTCTTTTTGCTTCTTTACGACACAGAAACATTTTCCAGTTCCGACTTTATTTAATTTCCCCTTCGACTGTCGTCTAGCTTCCAGCTTCCAACTGCTTCCAGCTGCTTCCAGCTTCCAGCTGCTTCCAGCTGCTTCCAGCTTCCATTGGCACATCAACAGACATTCTTCTTCGGAACCGTGCTGTCATGCTGTTGTGCACAGAGGCCCTTGTCAAAAACCTCCCAGAAGAATTTTCTTTTTCGTTCCTCCATGCTGTCATGCTGTTGTGCATAGGCCCCTCGTCGAAAAACCTTCATCGGGGGGGCTTCATCCATTCATTCATCTTTGACTAACAGCTTCATTGTTCGTGGGCAGGGGGTACGGGAAGAATTGCAAAAAAGGGACGGCAAAATGTTTCTGCTCAGAGTTTGAGCTTATTCTTGTGCTCAGAGCAACTCTTGTGTTCTCTTCTATACTTATAACCGACTTCCGAAAGAACGAAATGAGCTCACAGAGTGCTTCTACCCCTTCGTCCAGCAATGGCGAGGCTTCTGCGACGGATGGCATTATGGTCAGCGACAATGGTGTCGATTTTACAGTCCACCGCGAGGCCGCTAGCGCTGCCGGCGCCGCATCAGCTGGCTCTAGCAGTGCTGCGACAGTGGTGGCCGATAGGCTGGATTCTGCGAAGAAACAGTTGGAGGAAAAGTTGAAAAAGTTGTCCCTCCCCACGGATTTTGTCATAGCTGCTGGCGTCGATGGTCGCAACGCTGACTATGCTGAGTGCGTCGATGCGGCGTGGGGACAGTTAGACTACCCTCGCTATGAGTTCAGCAAGCAGCTCACGCCACAAGTCGCGGAGAAGGTGTCTGCCTACTTTGGTGCTCTTTCGGAGGACATGCTGACGGCCATCGAGCTCGTGCGACAGTACAATGTATCGTTCCACAGAGTCCTCAGCGACGAGTTTGCCGGGGCTGAAAAGAAAAAAAGTGATCATGTTAATGATGCTGTGAAGCAACGCCGGAAGCACTTTGATTCCTTTTCAAAGCTTGTCTGCGACGGTCTGTACCCGAAGAACCGTTCTGCGATGCATTTACTGTTGGCAGAGATTGGCGATCACACTGAACTGGAGACTATGTCCCGTGATGTCTGTGTCACCTTTAAGGACGAGGCGATGACTATGCTTTACCTGAAGATTCGCGGCATAGTGCCTTTGAGCGCGACCCCGTTTGCCTTTACACAGTCAAGGTTGCAAGACGAAGCATTAATAATTCGCCAATTGACTCTAGAACAAGAGCGAGAGTCATGGAAAGCGGACGCCCAGTCTATCGACGAACGAATGTGGGAGTCGGTGCTGTCCTTCCTCTGCGAATCGGCCACGGTGGACCCCTTCGTTACTGTTAAGGGAAAGTTGTGCCAAGGGGGGCGCGATCTAAGTGACAGGTATGTGATCAACTGTTATTTCCGTCCTCGCTTCTCTGCGGGGTTTGAGACTTCTGCGACAGATTGGACCGTGATCTGCAATGATTGTTCCTGTACGATCAGGGCGCTGTGGTCTAGGGGTGGGACTGTCTCCATAGCAATACAAGAAGAAATTACCTACCGCGACTCTGTCGAGTTGATATATTCTGGAAACACAGCCTTGGAGAACAAGCCTGTTGTTGTTCATCGGCGAGTTGACTTCGACCATAGGGACCTGAACGAATTTAGCGCCATCAACCGTCAACCCTTACCGCGTGTCCGCACGCCACTGGAGCCGTTTCCTTGCAGTGCGACCGAGTTGATGGCAAAGATGTCTCTTGGGCCACCTTCCATCGACAGCACAGACGGCGAGACAGTCGGCGAGGCATTGGACTTGGGAGTGAGGTGGACGCATTTGCGAGATAAGCACAGCCTCAACGCCTCGAATTATGTTCGAATCGTTTCTGGCATGTCTTCTGCGGAGCGCAGGGAGTTTTCGGACTTCTCTGCGGGCGTTGATGCTTTGAAGGCTGTTTCGGAGCTCTTCTTCGACTGTCGCCGCTTGGCCTCGAACCTTGAGTACAAGCATTTGATGCTCTTCGAGCACGGAAAATACATGTTCTGTTACGATGCAAGGAACGACCAGACCTTAAAGATTCGCCTTCCTACACAGCCCCGCGCGGACGATGCGTGTGCTGGCCATAAATTGCAATGCATTCCGCGCAGTTTCAACGCCGGCTTTCCCGAGCGCCTCTACGAGAACAAGGAGGCGACTGTCCCTTCTTTCTTCCATCAGGGAAAGGAGTGCATTCAGCAGTCCATGCAGCGCGTCAGTCCGTTCCCTATGATGCGAAAGTTGGTTTACTTCTTTATCTTCGCTTCGCAAAGGCTTTCCCGCTTCGTTGACGCCAACTCAAAGTTTGTTACGATTGCGAACCGTTTCGTCTTTGATGCAACCTTTCTGACGATTGCGGAGCGTTTCATCGACACGCCTCATGCGCTCTATTGGGTCGTTCTGAACCATCTGTCGCACGACATGCTGAAGAGGTCGTCTACGGTGTTTGCGCAACAGATGAATGCTCGCGTGGAGGACAATGCAAAGAAGGCGAAAGACCTTGACATGAGCGCGGAGTGCTTTGGCAATCAGGTCGCACACAGTGGGCGATTCCTTTTTGTCGTCCGTTTCCGCGTCCGTAATCATCCGACAGGAAAGAATTGGATTCAGTACGGCTCGCTCCTCGACAACAACGACTATTCCGTGACGACTGGTCTGACGGGCGCTGACCTCCTGCGCTACTGGATGTTTCGTTTTTGGAACAGTCCAATCGCCTACGTCTTCGACCACGATGTTCCGAGGCCCGATTCGTCCGGCCTTCCACCGTTTACGCTGCTGGCCCGTTGGTCGATTTGCAAGGATTCAAAGTGTGGCGATCGCTGGTTGTCGCTTCACAAGCACACGGTGCGTTTTCTGACCAAGGTCGTACAGAACACGGAGGTGAACATTGGTAAATTGTTCGCAAAGTACAAGAAGACGGAGAAGCCGATTGAGGCGAGGCTGACCATTCTGCACGGTTCAAAAAACAGTACGACGTCTCTGCCCTACGACACGAAGCTGAGGGCCTTTCTAGCTCTTCGGTTCCCCCACGTTGCGCAGAACGATTTGTCCTTCTCCTTTCCGGAGCCAGAGGGGGGCGCCCGTTTCGAGCTAACGCACGACAGCACCGTTGCCGACCTCGTCGAGTTCTGCAACATAGAGTGCAGACTGAACACCTTGGCTCGCCTGTGGGTGCCAGTTCAGACGCTGCTTCAAATAAGCAACTTCAACGAGTACGATCAGTGGTCAGGGCGGTGGAAGAACTACGAAGTTCCCTACAGCACAAAGGCGCGAGAGTGGTTACTTTCCGAATTTCTGTGGTTGGAGTACCACGGCGTCGTGGACCGGATCCAGCTGCCCGCTGGCGTCGTACTGACGGCCACGACCACCGTCGGCGACATTGTTGTACACTCCCGCTCTTCCGAGGCTTTCGTCCGCATCAGGTTGCCGCACATAAAGCGGGTCGTCGTGCGCAATGCCGTCCCCTTCAAGCAGGACTATTACAACTATAGTGGCAACAACGGGATGAGGTTCTGCTACAAGCAGGGCATGAAGGAAGTCGTCGGCGAGATTGCGAAATTATACAATCTCAACCCCGCCGAGGTTTTGCTCCACCAGAACGTTGACGATTCGGTGGCAGAGACTTTGGGCGAATACGAATCAGAGCACTTTGATGAGGCGGACGAAATCGAGATTCGATGGCCGCTCCGTCGCCAACGCCTTGTCGAACGCATCATGACAACGCTGGACGAGCGCAAAAGCGTCGTCATGGAGCAGGCCTATCTGGCTGCGATGTCGCTGCAAAAGTTCGTGAAGATGTCCTTTCTGCGCGTGAGGGTTAAGCAAAATCGTCGATTGTTCTATCGCGATTATATTTTCGTTGACGACCTTCGCCATCGTGAGCTCATCGAGATGTTCTATGCATTCCTGTTTCATGCTCGCTACACCGGTTGTGGCCTGCTCTTTCCTTCGCTTGCTCCGGAAGCCGAAATGAAGGATCAGGTCATTTGCACAGAGGCGGAGGCATACAAGAAGAAAGCCTTTGCCGCCTACTACGACCCAGATGCATCGAGTAAGGAGAAAGTCGACGGCCGCGCTTCGGTTAGATCCCTGATGCAGTTTGCCGAAAAGGACGAGCAGATGCACCGCTTTCTCTACTCCTGCCACCGGCGACAGATACACAGCGCATCGTCTGGGAGGAACGATAACCTGAGGAGTGCCTTTGAGGAAATGTTGAGTGGACTCAACGGACGACGGCAGGACTACGAAATGAATCGTTTGGAGAACACGTTAGGTCTTCGAATTGGGTTCGATGCGATCGAGGCGCACTCCCATGGGCGCTTTTCGCAAAGGAACCAATTGGTCGTCCGAACCGTGCAATGCTTTGAAGATTTTCCTGTGCCAGTGTTTGATTTGGCGAGGGCAGACTTCGAGGCCTTCTTCCTGTCGTTTCTGAAGAAGCGTGGCAGCAGTACGTACGTGAGCCCCGTCAGCGACGACGAAGGCCTTCGCTTCGTACTCTCTGCCCCGAACTTGAAGAGCAACCTCTTCGACCCTTCGACGCTCGGCGACACTCCTTACGACAAGGAAGTGAAGGAAAATCTGAAGGGCATCGAGACGAAGGACTGTGCGATATGCTTTGACACCTTCATGCAACCGGTGATTACTCCGTGCCGCCACGTATTCTGCCTGAAGTGTTTGAAGAGAGCTTTCCGTTCCGGTGAAAGTGGACAATGCCCGATGTGCAAGCGAGGCGTGTCTCTCTCACAGGTGAAGAGTCTGACCCACGGTGACGACGACTGTTTCAGGCAAATGCACGAGCTCTGGAAGACCGCGCCCTCTAATTTCGAAGGCAGCTACCTGTGCTTTGACAATGTGACAAAGAAAGTGCGCGAACTCTACCGCGAGAACACAGTCGACGACCTGACGGCGCTGTCGAAGGACATGAAGTGGGGCTTTGAGTACATGACAAAGATCGGCAAGCGGGACGGCACTTGGCGCCCTGCTGGTTCCTTCCGCTCTGTCTGCAACTACCTGAGGGACAAACAGCGCCTTGGGTTGGAATTGACCGTGTCACAGACTCTGAAGCCAAAGGTCTGGATGAAGCGCGCTGTGCAGAGGCTGAAGACGAAGAAGTCGGCGTGTCTTACGCTACAGTCCTTCTGGCGCGCCCATGTCGTTCGTCGCAGGATGAACACAGAGACGAGGGAAACCATCCAGCGCATTCGGAGAAACCTTCGGACCCTGCGGAAGCAAAAGAAGAAGCAGACCCCGCGGAAGCAAAAGAAGAAGCAGACGAAGAAACGCAAGCGAGACTCTGATGCGATGGCCGCCAGACGAAAGGCAGAAGACGTGAAGATACGGAGGATGCTCGTCGCAGAGGGCATCGGGGACAAAGAAAAACACTTGGCCCGAATCGAAGAGCTGCTGAAATGAACAGCATCAGAGCATAGCTAAAACACACATAGATATACATATACGTATTTTTATCTTTACATTCAATACACCATACAGCACTGAACACTATCATCCGAACGTTTCCCTCCCTCTTTTTTTGAACACTGTATGCTGTCCTCTGGCAAGCAACTTGAACGTCCTTCATGGCCTGTCCTCCAGAGACCTGCCCGTTCAAGCAGCAGCTCATAAAATGTTTCAGGCCTCTTATTTCGTTCAAAAACGACCCCACGAGCACTATTCATATCCCCCCATTCCCCCTCCCTCTGGACAACGATGGCAACGATGAACCGAAGCCCTACCATTTCGAGCCCCCCTAAACGGCAGCCTGAGAGAGGAGCTCGCAACCTAAGCGGCGAGTTGCGCGAGGTGTGCCTGAAGAACCTAAGGGTCAAATTGGCGAACCATCAGTTCACCTTCCGCGATCCCCAATTACCCTCTCTCACTTTCGCCGAGAAGGATGGCATAAAGTCTCTTGCGAAAGGGGTAGAGTCGTTTATTAACAACTAAGTAATTTATCAGTAATTTATCAGTAGTAGAGTTTACTTGTACAGTCTATCGAACAATCGTTCGACGAGCTCTGCCCTGTTCCCGCCGACCTTTAGGTTAAAGGACTTCAGGGTGTGCTTCAGGTCTTTGTTTTGGAAGGCAGTGCGCATCCGATACGGCATCATGAAAGAAGAGAGCCTTTCTCGCTCCACAATATGTTTCAGAAGCAGCAATGCTTCGCGCAAATCGTTGCCTTCGGTGTGCTCGGTGTGCTCGAAGATTCTGCGCAGTTTGTTCAGTTCGTACATGCTTGCTCTCTTACTAGCGTACGAAGCAAGCTTCTTCAGCGTCTGTTCGTTCCAGCGCGATTTCGTGTAGCGTTTCCACGCGTGCAAGAGGGCAATGCTGACCAGTGGGTGGTCCCCATCACAGATTGTTGGTGAACGTATGCGCCCAAGCGGTTTGAACTTGTTGCCGTAGAATGTTTTTGAGTAGACGTGCTGAACGACGATCTCCTCGCCCTTCTCAAGCTTTGCCAACACTGCATTTGGCTGCCACCATTCTACGGCCTTGCTGCTAGCGCTGCCACTTCCTGCGCCTTCGGTGCGCCGGCGCTTGGCTGGTCGCTCGGCTGGTCGCTCGGCTGACGGCTTGGCTGGTCGCTCGGCTGGTCGCTTGGCTGGTCGCTCGGCTGGTCGCTTGGCTGACTCGGCGTCCGTCAGATCAATTGCGGAACGTTTGTTCTCTGCCTCTTGCTCTGCTAGGCAGGCGTCGGTGACATCTTCGACGTCCGCCGCGTCCGCAAGGGTGACTGGAGACCACATATTTACGCTACCATTCGCCGATCCGCTAACGATTCGGTCCCCATCGATGGCGACAGAATATATACCACGTGTGTGCCCTTCTAGGGTCTTGAGGTTGTATTCGGTCGGAGTCGGAGTGGCAAGGATGTCCTTCACGTCTTCTTTCTTGAGGCGAACGACATTGTCGCCAAGTGAGTTTTCTTTGTCGACGACGAATAGGGAGTAGCGAACACCAGAGGTAACTCGCGAGACGGCATGAAGGATGTCGCGATCGTGGATGCTGGCATATCCTGCCGTTCGCTCTGGGACATGGCACTTGCCCTGCGCATAGAAGATCAATCGCCCCCCTTCATAGTCCTCGTCGGAATTCAAGCAGACTTGTACTGTTCTTGTTGCATAGCTACCATCGCAGTGAAATGCAATGCAGCCCTCTGCTGCTGCGTTGCGACGAAGTGCAAGGCGAACTCTGCCTGTCGACGAGTGGAGCTTAGCGAGGTGTGTGTAGAGCTCCATGCTGAGGCCTGTTTCGAGAAAGGCCTCGGCGTCGGTGAAGAGGATCTTCAGGTCCGATCGCTTGTTCTGCTCGTAGCATTTGTCCATGAAGTCAATAAGAACGGGTGCTATTGCGTCAATTTTCACGGTCGTGGCAAAGAAGGACTTTATCGCAGAGGCGCCTTTTTTCTTTGCGATAATTTCAAGGCATTCGGTGATCCTTGGTAGGTCTTTGCGATTTCCAAGGAGGTAGTCTTTCCACTCTTGCAAAAGTTCCGGGTTGAGCTTTCGTAGAAAATTGCTAATCATTCCGCGCAGTCTGAGGACCATGTGGAGAGTCGCCTCGTGCTGTATGTTGCAGGACCTAAGCGTGAAGCCGTCCTCGAGCTGTTTTCCGGCGTGGATTAGGCGCTGTTCGTCAGGAGGAATTCCGTGATTCCGAAGAATACTTCGCTTCAGGTCCGCGATGGTGTTGGTCGGTTGGGTGTCGACGGTCAAGGTTCTGCCCGTAAGGGTCTTTACGAACAGTTGCATGGTCGATGGATGATGATGTTAGTGTGTCTCTTTTAGGCATAGGCAGAGCTTCTAATTCGTCCCTGAAACATTTGTTAGTCTCTCTGTCGAAAATCATACCGGAACAGCCGTTCGGACGGGACGTTCCGAAGCATGGGGGAGGATGAACTGGAGCTCCCTGTACTGGCACCGTGGGCAGACGAAGGGCT
>Ga0209662_1000863_pt1 | contig 14820 bp, 15 predicted proteins | sample SaaInlV_150m_DNA_4_FD_184662 | JGI IMG/M metagenome (GOLD analysis project Ga0209662, IMG submission 184662) | Marine microbial communities from expanding oxygen minimum zones in the Saanich Inlet - SI072_LV_150m_DNA (SPAdes) (version 2) | ecosystem: Environmental > Aquatic > Marine > Intertidal...
CTGATGGGCAAACGCCAGTTCGAACAGTCGTGGGTGTTCAGGGCCAGTGTACACCGCCATTGTTGTTGACTGTTTTTGTTTGAAAAAATGCAACCAATAACTGGATCCAAAGACAAAGACAATGCACAGGAATAATAAATACTTGATGGACATTGCTTATTGTTCAGTGTCTAAATACTCCATTCTTAGAAACGAATTCCAGACATTTTGCACTGGGTGGTACCCAAGTCACCGTTGAATTGTATTCGAGTGTCGTAGCCATTGCGCTCCATGCAGACACCCGGCATGTGGCGGTGAGAACCGATGCGGTAGGCCATGACGAGGTCCCCCACTTCGATGTCGGTCGCTTCCAGTGCGTCGGAAGCTGGAATTCGAAACTTTTTGCCGCCTCGTGTCACCAAATACCCCGTGTCTTCCACGCCAAGAATGGTGAATTTGGTGTCTCGGACCCGCACCTGGTCGTCCTTGGCAAATGAGGGACAGAGCAGATGGCGGATGTGTTGGACAAGGCCGTCGACCGCAAAATATTGGGCCTCTTCTTGGAGCAGTGCCAGTTCGGTCGAGTGTTTCGGGGGCAAAACCGAAGACCCCCGAAGATAATTCAAGATCCATCGAAATGCTTGTGGGTCTCTGTCAATGAAAAAGGCCCCCTCGACTAACTGTGCCGGGTTGTCGTGGCGCACAAGGACGTCCAACATGGAGGTGTGATTTTGAAGGGTCTCCTCCGTTGTAATGAACAGTTGGCCACCCACGTTTAATTTGACCAGCATTGTTCGGGTAAAAAAGGTTCTTTTATAGTATACTCAGTCTGTTGCAACTAATCAAATGTTTGTATTTAACACAACGGGTCATTACCAATGGAAGGACTTACCCGTGGAATCGACAACCCGTTGGTGTTAAAATACGTCGAAGACAACGAATGTCCAATTTGTTTAAACCCTCTTCGTGCTTACATTGTCCTGGATTGCCACCACCAATTCCATTTTCATTGCATCCAGGAATGGAGCCGTCTCCAAAACACCGAAATTGCTACCTGTCCCATCTGTCGTCGACCACTGTCGGTACCGTTCCAACAGGCACGGACTCTCCAGGCCACAACACTGTCGACGCTGTCCACACAGAGCACGGGTCGGTGGTTGCAACAACCATTGCAGTCACCACCTCATCACCTACCCCCACCCCCACCCCCACCACCACCACCACCACCACCAGAACATCCGTCACCACTGCGACAAAACTGGTGTTGTTTTGCTTGATTCTTTTCAAAACTGGATTTAAAATAATATGTTCAACATAGTTTGATAATTATATATAAGACCACTACCTATAAATTGCCTTCCCCACTCCAAAAAAAAAAAGAATGGAGTCTGTGGCCACAAAAATGGCTGAACAATGGCGTCGTCTAACTCCGCACACCCCTGCGGGTCCCAACCACGAGTGTTCGATGGAGGTGTGCAATCTTCAACACATTGTTGGTGGTCTCTGGCAGCAAGGTGGCAAGGAGCACGTGTGTGTGCGGGTGCTCTGTCAACAGCACCCGCCTTGGGCTAACCGTGGCACGTTAAAACGCCAGATACGCAATGTGTACATGTGTCGTGCGACGGGCCGTGCCCATTTTTGTAACGAACAATGTTCTTGCACGGACGTGGATCACTCGGATGGCGGCCATGTGTGTCGAATCTCTGGGATCCGATACGATTCGATCAAATCGGACACCTGGTTTACCAACCACCGTGTCACCGCTACCCATCAAGAAAACAAGGACCCTCTCAAGTTGGTCCGCAACACCGATTTCCGAATAAACCAGCTGTCCATGGATACAATTCGTCAACAGCAGCACCAGTTTATCAGCAAGCAACAGGTTTCAACAATATTGTTTTCCAACGAGCGTTTGTTTATGGAACAACGTAAATATGTGGAGATGAAGAATGAAGCCGAAAAGGTGGTGCAAAAATACATCAAGACTTGCGAAAAGAAAAACCAGATAGTCAATTTCACGCATCTGGTACAGTTGTACATCAATCAGATGAATCGCCGCCACATCTTCCGAAATTTGTTGCCCCAGAACGATTCCGTCGACAACATCATCACCAAGTACGCCAGTCTGACTTGCCGACTGTGGTCGTTGATCATTCAACGATTTCCTTTGGGACAAACGACCCCGGCGCTGTTTCCCATCAAGATGTTTGTGATCAGCATCCTGTACATTATGAAAGCGGGTCTCTGTGTGGGTGGAGTGATGGTCATTCCGGGAGACCCCTACCTGACTTCTGTCCTGCCCGAAGCCAACACACTGGATGCCTACAACATCAACAAGCCCGCCTTTACTGCCTGCAAAAACAACATACTCAAAGCGTATCGAGAAGCAGTAGAAATATACCATATCCCACCGAAACTGTTGTGTTTTTCATAAAAAATGGATGTATTATAAAACTTGAAATTTTTGTACTACACTCTCCAATGTATGTATGCTTTCGTCGCACTTGTTCAATTGCGACAGTTCAATGATTTTGCACCGCACTAAAATGGTAAACCACTGTCGGGCCGCCGCCGTGGTGTGCAAAGTGGTGCTTTCGTAGCGATTGTCTTGTTTAATTCTATCCAGGACGGCGTCCACACTGTTGAAACGTTTCCTTCTCTGTTTTTTATGTACCGGTGCCTCTGCCAAAGTGTTCGGCTGGTTCGTGACTCCTTTTAGGTGTCCTTCTTGGATTTTCTGTCGACAAAAGGGACATGTCATGTTGGTTTGGACCAGAGTGTCGACCCAACACTTGAGACACGCATTTGCTGACCCGCAATGGTTCAGAGTGTGGCAGTCCTCCACCAAACAAATGTGGCACGAACTCTTTGGACCATCGACGTCGTCCGTCCGCACCCAGGACTGTGTTTCCTGAACGAACTGAATCAGTTCTGTGAAACTCGTGCAAAAATGTCGATGGTTGTGTGGGATGGCCAATCCCGTGTCGATGGTGGCGGCGATGTGTTCGCACAATCTTTTTGGACACAATTGTTCCTGGTTTGAAAGTCGTACTTCGCCTTCTTTATATTTCTCGAGCAGAACGGGCAAAAATTGTTGGAGACGAGTCGCGATATCGTCCTCGGGGTGAGTGATTCGCCGCACCGCGTTGACAAATCGAACTCTTTCTTCGGGGTCGGATATGACTACGGTGTCTGAAAGTCCCTCCCCGGTTATTTCGTACACTCCAGTACGAAGAACGTCTTCGATGTCGAGGTCGTGGACTTCGAGCATGTGGACCAACTCCTCCACCGCCGACCTTCGTACTTCGTCTTCGATGTTGTTCAGAATACGGCTGTATCTTTCGGGACGAATCAGGACGGGGGGCTGGCCGGAACCGCCACCGCCGCTGTCGAACAGGAGCATGTACTGTTGCCCACAAATGTCGACCACGCAATTGCTGTGGCCGCTCTGCCGAAACTTTTCGATTTGACTATTGGTCGCTCGGTCGAAGGCTCGCCAACCGTTTAAAGGAGTGGAGTGGTAGTTGTCCATCAGCTGGCAGGCCAGTTTTGTCATGCCATGCGCGCACAAAAAATCATTAAATTGACAAGAACCGTGTTCCGTCGTGTCCAAGTTCGGATCAAATCGCGAAAACATTCTTTGCAGTGTTCGCTGCTCGGCGGACTCCAGGGCTTCAGCGGTGATTAGAACGGCCTGTCGCATTCTCTCTTCTCGAAACGGTCCGTTGAATTCCCACTGGTACCGTGTCTGGGTCATGGTCCGAAACTGTTCCCTCGACACTGTGGACTGTTGCCAATCGAGACGGACCATTTCACCGCCGTGTTCCGTCCAGAGTTGGCCACACTCTGCCACGTATATCTCCGTCCCCACCGCCACCACAGTTCGACTCCAGTTCGGCCGAGGTTCCTCCGCCCTTTCTTCAAACAATGCCCGACACGCTTCGAAGGGCAAAAACACCGAATTTTCCAAGTTGAGCCCAACCAGAATCAGGGTCGGCTCGTTCGGTGGTGGAGATGGACGAACGGAACTGGCCATCTCATTGCTGTCGTTGTGGATGCGAAATTTCATTGTCCTCTTTTCTGGACTTCCCCAGAGCTCACCATCACTGTTGGCCAAGTACAGGGGTTCCAACGACGGTTCCGCGAGTCGGGCAGTCAAAATACGACTGTTACAGTCGGAGCAAGAGACCCAAGTACTGTCACGCAAATATTGCCAATGTTTCATGGCCACTACAGACTATTTCCTGTTTATAGTTGATTTAGACTAAAAGATAGTTCATCTTATTCGGAATAAATATGGAATGTATTTTGTTAATGGAAGAGATATTGTTATTTGAAGAGACTACAATTCTTCGTTTGGGGTGGACGCCTCAGGGTCTTCTTCTTGTTTGGACAGGAGAGATTTGACTATGCCAATGTTCGAGGACGTGGCCAGCTCGGACAGTGCGGCTTCCTTGGCACTGGACAATTTCTCGTAGCTGGCCTGTAACTCCCCGACATCCTCTTTAAATGCAGTTTCGATGCTGGCCAGACCCTGTTCGTATTCGGACACTCGGCCCTTAAGCTCAAACTTGGACACCTCTTTCAAGCTGTCGATGGCGGTGACCTGTTCTTCGCTGCAGTTTTCCAAAGTGGACACATCGCAAGGCGGGGTGAGCGTCGAGGCAAACGTTTTCAAATCCTCTTTGGCACGTCCACCTTTGTAGTCCTGCAAATCGGAAGGGTCGCCCCACTTGATAGTGGGAAATCCTTTGACACCATTTTGATCGCACAGGGGCTTACCATCCCCAATGCAATCCACATCAGCAATGAGTACGGATTCGGAAGACTCGTACTCCAACATCAGTTCGTCCCAATCTGGTTTCATGGCTTTGCAATGACCACACCAAGGAGCGAAAAACTTGACAAAGACAGACTTGCCCGAGGTTTCCGAATCCCAATTGTCCGGAGTTAATTCAATCGCAGTGGAGGCAGTGGCCAAAGTAAACAGTACTATTTTAGAAATCATAATGTTGTTAGTATGGGACTAGAACGACGACCTTAAGTACTACTCTTTCTAAAAGAGATGGATTTTATAGAATTGTAATTTTTGGATTCACACTCCACAAAGATCATATATATGTCGACTTGTCCCATCCTGCCCATGACTGATTCGCAGGTTTCTCAACAGCGGTGCCAAGTTTGGCGGTCCAAATTAATGGGCAGTCCTGCCGACATCCGGCACAAACGCGCCGTGTACAAAGAGTACGTGGAGGGACAGGACGACGTCTCCAGCCCGACCCTCCACGTCATTGCAGCGGACGTGCCCCGTACTTGGGCCCAACACCCATTGACTGGACGCGAAACGGTGAGTCAGTTGTTGGTCGAATACGCGGCAGTTCAACAGGGCGATTCTTATTTGCAAGGGTTTAGTTACATCATGACTGTGTTTTGGGTGGTCTTTCACACCACTCCCGAGGCTCGAGCCGATACTTGGTGGTGTTTTTCTCGGGTGGTGGGTCTGGTGCGGCCGTTAATGCCCGACTTTAATACCAAATGGTTTCATTGGTATCGTCTCCACTGGCTTGAACATTTTCACACACAACTGCGACGAAGGTGTCCAGTTCTGTCCAATATCATTTCCAACGACATGGAGATCTTTTCTTCTTTGATCACAGTCAAGTGGTTCATGTTGTGGTTTTCTCAGACGATTGCGTTTGAGGACATTTTCAAACTGTGGGATTTTTTGATTTCGGTGCCTCCACACCACTTGATGCAAGCCTATGCAAAAATCACATTGGAAATCATTTGTGAAGCCGCTCCTCAATTGACCTACACTTGCTTTGGCAATGCCACCAATACAGTGCATCAAATATTGAAAATGAGAGTCAACGGCATCGAACACATTCTGGAGAGGGTGGCAAATAAAATGTAACGAATCCGTAGCATTTTGGCAACAATGTATAAACGGACATAAGAGAAGTACAAAGTCTAGATGCTTTTATTTCCGTTGTTTTTGTTTGTAATCATTATTAATCTGTTGTGGTTGACACAATTTTTGGCAGAGATTCGTTCAGAATCGACAGTCGTTTGTTTAAATGTAGCCATGGTCTTGGCTTGGTTAGTATTCATCTATTTGTATTGGAAACTACGAATAAAGAAAAGCACGGTGTACGATGTGTTAGTAGACACCAAAGATACGACAGTGTCTGTCGACGAGATCCAAGTCGACCAGATCCAATTAACGGAGATGAGTGAAGTTAAATTCTAAATGAAACGATGTTTGATCAGTGGTAAAATCTGTTCCATTTAAACATATAAACATGGGTGGGTGTCATAGTTGTAATGAACGATTGTTGGACCATTGTCGCCAATTTTTTGGATATCCAAGAGAGGGGGCGGTTATACACTGCCGTTTCAATCCACAAATCATGGGAAAATTTAGTGTTGTACTATTTGCACACCATTGGGTCGCGGGATCTCGTCCAGAAAATGAAACAACAACACTGGTCGTTCCTGAAAAAGTATTGCTATCTTGGCAAGCAGTTATGTTTGCCGTGTGGCATTGCCACCACGTGTTGGTCACCCTGGTGTTGCCCACAACAGTTGAAATGCACGTCGAGGGGGGTGATGGTGGTGTTTGATACCCACCACGACGAACACCACTGTCGGTTTGTGTTGTGGGTTCGGACCATGGCGCAACGAAAAAACTCTCTGAAACTGGTCACTAATCTGATGGCCCGTACCCGATGGCAGCCCGAATATACTCTCCCCGTCCGGGATGGTAAATCGATCCCGGTCATGCAGGTACTCAACAAGCCGTTCCGAGTGAAACTCCAAATCCATCGGGTGTACTACAAAATAGTAAACAATGGTTACCCCCGATTACTCATACAACATTTTGAATTTAGGTAATTGGGTATTTAGTCCCGTCCAAAATCTATTTTTTTACCAATCTTGAACCGTCTTCGATTGGACCGTGGTTGACGTTGCCGATGTTCGGTGCCGCGACGTTTCCCACGAACAGGGACGCGACGTTCCCATCTTGTGTACTCCAATTTTTCCAGACCCGATGGCCACAGTACCAACTCCTCGTGGGACGCCTTGTAAGCCGGCATGTAAACACCATCCACGTTGGGTATTTGGGCCTGTTGAACCTTTTTAAAAATGAAAGTGTAAAACGCATTGTCGACAGTGAGATTGTCGGAAGATTTGGATCGCACCACCTCTCGACTGCCATTGTGAGTAAAGTACTCGTGGACAATCTTGGGCAATGAGTCAATGGGGTAATCCTTTGTGAAAGACTTGACGTTGACAATCTTTAAGGGGGTCCTTGGAGTGTACCTGTAGCGGAAGAGACTGGGGTACATTTCACCGTTGTTTTTATTGGTGTCTTTGTCGCGTTCGGGAAAGAAATATTGCAGTGGTTGTTTGGTATTAAACCCATCGTTATTCCAATCGGTAAAGCGCAACAAGGAACCGTCAAACGAATTGACAACTTGGCCAAACTGGGGGGTGGTTGGCTTGTCGGTGGGTCGAGGTGGCGATTGGGGGGTCGGTGGAGCAAAGGTTTTAATCATAAGGGCTAGGTTTCCACTATGCTGAGACTTTAAATATCATTTTTTTGTTAAACGGATTCAAACAAAACTTTTGTTCTACGTAATTGTACATCCACCTCCATCACGACTCTCTCCATCCAGTTCTCCCTCTCGTGGTCGCCATCCCTCTTCAGTGTCAAAGTTGAGTTGTTTTGTCCTTGTCTTGTGTAATTTTTGTTCTGCACTGGTGAACCACTTTGCATATCCAAGCCATTTGTCAAAATCGTCCTCGTCCGTGTTTCTGCCATCGATGAACGAGGTTAAATTGTCTAGTAATTCATTGTAGGTACAATGGGGAAGATAACCGTATTTATCGTTGTCCACCACCTGTCTACTTCTATTATATGCTTGTTTGACCCGTTTCAACATCTCTGACGCATGCAGTCTTGCACGCAGGTTGTTGATCTCGATTTCGTTTTCGTTGGCCAAATGAATCAATTCTCCATCGGTTTCTGTTCCGTCCAGATCGAGAGAGTGGCTTAAATAGGATTTGATCAGAACTCTTTCTGGTTCGGTCATCTTTTGACCATCGTTTTTGCCATAAGTGACGTTCTTTTCCCAGTCTTTCGCACTGTATTTTCCATTCTTCTCGGTCGTGCATTCCTTGCCCGTGGAGGGGTTGTAACACGTTCCTTCACTTGGTGCAAACGGGTTCGTTTTCAATGTGGACATTGTTGTTCTACAAACATTGCTTATATATGTAGAAAATGTAAGGCTATGTACGCGCGCATGCATCGGACATTGAATGCTATATAATCAATTCAATATTGATATCATCTGCAATGAGCACCTCTGTCAAAACGTTTACCAAAAAGAGACACTCACATCCTTTGATCGACACGGAAGCTGCGGAAAGCCCGGGAGGTTCGTCCGAAGATTCGTCGGAAGAGTCGTCGTCCGAGGATTCCGACCAGCTCGACGAAAATGAGTACGACATGAACGACGGGTTCATGGTAGAGGACGACGCGAAAATGGAGACACCCGCCCTGAAAGACGACGACGTGTTGTACGAGCGCAGACGAGCAGAAATGGCCTTGGACGAAGTCGATGTGTTGAAAAAAAGGATCATTACATTTAAAAGAAGATTGAAAGAGGTGACCATCAGCCGAAAACGGTGGAAAGAACGGGCCTACCACGCGGCGAAAAAAATCAAGATTGGTGACCAGCAGCTGGCATGTGAAGTGGTGGATGCTCCAACAACAAAAGAAAAGGATCAATCAAAAAAGTTAGAGAAATAATAGTCAATGCAGAATGACCTCGACCATATGTCCCCTAAAGACATATTTTATTTACATTTTTATATTCTAATTTTTTACTATATAAACATAACACCACACCCACCAGTCTCATAAAAAAATGTCGTACGAAGATACAACTCACATCAGCTCTGTTGACCCTACTTACGAGTTGCAGCCACAAACGTTTGCAGAACTCCGGTCATGGCTTGAGCAGTATTGCCGTGGCGAAAAGAACCACGGCGAACCCAACACCTGGGACGTCACGCTTGTGATGGACATGTCGGAACTGTTCAAGGGGTTGGAGACTTTTAACGCGCCGATTGACCGGTGGGACACCTCAAACGTGACGAATATGGACAACATGTTTGAGGACGCAATATCGTTCAATCAACCGCTCGATTGGGACACCTCAAACGTGACGAGTATGAACAACATGTTTTGGAATGCCGGGAATTTCAATCAGCCGCTGGCGTTCAACACATCCCGAGTGACAGATATGGTGGGTATGTTTCAGGAAGCCTATTCGTTCAACCAACCGCTGGCGTTCGACACGTCAAACGTAACGGACATGACTGGCATGTTTTGTACCGCCACCTCATTCAATCAACCGCTGACGTTCGACACGTCCCAGGTGACGTCGATGCGCATGATGTTCGAGGACGCCACCTCGTTCAATCAACCACTGATGAACCATGCGCCGTTCGACACGTCCCAAGTGTGGACTATGGAGCGCATGTTTCGTGACGCCCATTCGTTCAACCAGCCGCTGGCTTTCGACACGTCCCAGGTGAGGGATATGAGTATGATGTTTAGATCTGCCACATCGTTCAACCAACCTCTCGATTGGAACACCTCACAGGTGAGGTATATGGGTAGCATGTTCGAGGACGCCACCTCGTTCAACCAACTGCTTATTGAGTGGGACACCTCCGAGGTGATAATAATGGAGCGGATGTTTAAGGGTGCAGTTTCGTTCAACCAACCACTCACGTTCGACGTTCGCCAGGTGACGAACATGGAGCAGATGTTTGCGGGTGCCACAGCGATGACATATCCTTTTTCGTCTGGCACCTTCGGCGGTCCATTTGGTCCGATATTTTCAGACGATGATGAAGAAATGCAGGTAATGGAGGAGGAAGCGGATCCATGCGAGGACACATCGCGACAGTTGTGTGTGGTGTGCATGACTAGCTGCGTCGATACTGTAATGGTACCGTGTGGCCATGCTTGCATGTGTCACGGATGTGCAACAAGAGTCAAGGAGACGTCTGGCAAGTGTCCAATATGCAGAAGAATGATTGAGCATATAAACACAATTATCCCAAACATTTACTACGCTGGTATTCCTAGGGAATAACGATGAAAATTAAAACAAGACATTTTGGAGTGTATTTCTGTACGACTCGTCTAGTGTGACCAGCTGAAGGGTCAATCAAAAAAGTTAGAGAAATAAGATCCCTTTTACAGAAGACAATCAATTTTTGTGCAGTATATATTAGGTTGTGTCAGAAAGAAATGTCGTACGAAGATTCATCAAACCTCAGCGGCGTCGGAACCGCAAGTGCTTTTTTTGGCCCGGTTGACCCCACTTCCGAGTTGCAGCCACAAACGTTTGAAGAGCTCCGAACATGGATTGAGGAGTACTGCCGCGGCGAGAAGCACCACGGCGAACCCAACACGTGGGACGTCACACTGGTGACGGACATGTCAGAGCTGTTCATGAACATGGACACGTTTAACGCTCCGATTGGCCAATGGGACACAAAGAACGTGACGAACATGGAGGCCATGTTTTCTGCTGCCAATGCGTTCAACCAGCCGCTCGATTGGAACACAGAGCAGGTGACGAACATGCGCGAAATGTTTTCTGGTGCCATAGCGTTCAATCAACCGCTCACGTTCAACACGTCCCAGGTGACGGATATGAGTTACATGTTTTCTGGTGCCATAGCGTTCAATCAACCGCTCACGTTCAACACGTCCCAGGTGACGGATATGCATTTCATGTTTTTAGATGCCACAGCGTTCAATCAACCGCTCACGTTCAACACGTCCCAGGTGACGACTATGAAGGGCATGTTTTTAGATGCCACAGCGTTCAATCAACCGCTGACATCGTTTAACACAGCGCAGGTGACGACTATGTATGCCATGTTTGCTCATGCCGAGTCGTTCAATCAGCCGCTGACATCGTTTAACACAGCGCAGGTGACGACTATGTATGCCATGTTTGCTCATGCCGAGTCGTTCAATCAACCACTGTCGTTCCACACGTCCCAGGTGAGGGATATGAGCCAAATGTTTTATGACGCCACATCGTTCAATCAACCACTGTCGTTCGACACGCCCCAGGTGACGCACATGAGTCACATGTTTATGAATGCCAGAGCGTTCAACCAACCAATCACGTTTGACACAGCGCAGGTGACGAATATGGAGCAAATGTTCCAGGGTGCCACAGCGATGACATATCCTTTTCCGTCTGTTTCCGTGGGGTTGTTTCCCTTGTCATCGGACGATGATGAAGAAATGAAGGTAATGGAGGAGGAAGCGGATCCGTGCGAGGACACATCGCGACAGTTGTGTGTGGTGTGCTATACTAACTGCGTCGATACTGTAATGGTACCGTGTGGCCATGCTTGCATGTGTCATGGATGTGCAAAAAGAGTCAAGGAGACGTCTGGAAAGTGTCCAATATGCAGAAGACTGATTGAGAATATAAACACAATTATCCCAAACATTTACTACGCTGGTATTCCTAGGAATAACGATAAAGATTAAAACAATACATTTTGGAGTGTATTTCGGTACGACTCGTCTAGTGTGACCAGCTGATATCCAACCCCTGCTGGCCCGGGATACCAAAAAAAATACACAGTTTTAAGACGCATCTTTTTTATGGAACTCTATAACGCACCTGGCTGCGGTCGATATTAGATACTTTTAACGGTCCTGACATAAATATTTCTTTACCGGACCATTTGATTCGTCTCATCCATTTCAGCTCAGCTCTGCTTAACCAGATTATATGGGTAACATTCATTTGCTCGATTGTTCTGTCACGATTTTCAGAGGTGTTGAATACAAACGTAGGGTCAGTACAGAATAACGTGTATGGTTCCACTTCTAAAGGTGCGGCCCCGGGCGTAATGTCAATCAATTTCCCGGATGGTGACTCATATACACATGTTTTTCAAGAAGAGTATGTTTTGTTCCTGTAAAAACAGAATATCCAATTTCCCGGATAAGTAATAATGTGTAATGTTGTTTTTTATTGTATCAAGTACTCCAAGAGTTATAAAATCTTCAATCAGTTATTACTTTACAAAGTTCTGTTCCGCTGGTATTGTGGTGTGTTAACCAACCCCTGTATGCTTGTTCAAGCCAATTTTTGCGCTTATCTGTCAACAACCGAGAGGGAAGTTGTGCATTGCAAATATGAAGATGCTGAATGTTGAAGTTGTGGCGCCGCCATAGCTGGCCATTTCCATCGTAGGTCAGATGCCCACTGTCCAGCGCTTTGTGTATTTTTAAATCCAACAGTAAACCGTTGGCAGATTCACAATCTTGAATATCACGAAACGGAACAAGATGTGCCGCCTCCAAATACTCTTCGTTGTTTTCCCCGGTTGCAGGACAGGTCGATGCGAATTCATTGAGTAGTTCCTGCCGCATCTTTGGCTGTCCTTTTCTGCTAATCGTTTGAAAGCATCGCCGTGTGGTGGATGTAACGGGCAACTTTTCAAATTCTTGGTATATTGTGGCTTGCACTGCTTCTTGCTTGTCTTGCAACGCCTGTTTTTTTCTGGCTACATGGCAGGCAAGAGGCCCGTCACATTCGTAACAACAATATTCACAATCACACCTCTTGTCACAAACTTGAAACCATTCATTACCAATAAACATGTCAATTTGACAGGTATAGTCAATGCCACCGGTTCTCCAGTCGAAAGTAATGCCCTCAACATTGTCTACGAAAGGGAAACTATCATCCGACTCTTCATCACATCTCCAAATAGATTTCATATTTTCCATGCAGGAAGAAAAATTTCTAACGTAGAAATCATAGTTATGTTTCCAATGGGGTTTCCCGTTTTTGTCAAAAAAAATGAGCCACTGGACCGATACACCACTGACTTCAGTTCGTAAATAAAAAACGGTCTGACCCAAAACCGTGCCTGTGACTAGTTCACTGCCAAAATATTTGCAATAATTTCCGTCCTGGACGTAGATGCGGACATTGTTGGGTACAGGGCCCAATTCGCCAAACTCAGTTGTTAAATCTTTCAAAAATTGTTCTGCGTGGATTTGTTGTTCTGCATGGACTTGTAGTAGTTCCGCTTGTTCTTGAGTAATATCAGGACAATCCGTTTCAACCCCGCTTCGCTGGTCAGCGACAACCTCGTCGGTCTTGCTTTCGGGAGGCTCTGCGTCTCGGCCATAGTTCCAATCAAATGGGTTTCCAACTGGGGTACAACCGCACTCCCGCATGGTCTCTGCCCAATATGCATATTCGTCATCCAATCCTCCTCCGACATACGCATCAACCTCTACGTGTTCATCTTCCCCGATTATTAAGCCGACCAAGTTACCACGGAAAAGTTGTTCGTGTCCGCCGTTGTAGATTTTGATGGTCTGGTGTGGCTTATAACCCTGTCCAAATTCTAATTTTGGATAGTGATGTTCGAATGCGGAGACTGTGATGCCAGCTGCGAGACATTTTGCAACAAATGTTTTAATCTTGTCCCGGGGGACATGCGGTTGGCCATCGTACACATCTGAGAATATGATAATGTTCTCGCGCTTGTGTTGCTGTACAATACGCAAAGATTTTGTAAAGAGTTTCAAATCTTCTCCGCTGTTTTTAAAAAGCTCGGAAACAATAGAGAAAGCACACCCTCTCATATCGAGTTTAAGGTCATACGCTTTTGCAATTTGTTTGCATTTTTGTCGCACGAGTTTTTTGGACAATATATTACCAGCACGCAGTTCTACAAAGGCTCGTTTAACCGAGTGACAGTTTTGTTGGTTAATTTCGACTTTGGCTTGTTTTCTTTGTTTTGGCATTGGTCTTTCCAAGTCATTCGAGGATTTACGTTTTGACATAATTACATTGGACTTAATAAATATAACATACATTTATTTCACATAATCGCTACATATATTCGTTGCCAATGGGCCCGCATATTTTTTTTTGGAATGTAAGAACGTTGACAATGTTTTTGGTGCGCGTGACCATGGAGGCAAAGTCACTGGCAAAGCTGTCATTCCCTTCTCAGTGTTGAATATAAATGGGTCACAAGATAAATATTCTTGCTTGTCGAAGTTGCGAAGTGGTGGATGATCCACAAAAGAAAAGGTCCGACCCAAAAATAGAGAAAAAATATCACTTGACATAAAGAGGCACACACATTATTCAACAATGTAGCAGTTGTATGTATTTGCGATGAAAATTAAAACAATACATTTTGGAGTGTGTTTCGGTACGACTCGTCTACTTCGGCTTGGTTCAACAACTGCACCACATTTTTCAAACTCTGTTCGATGTGTGTCCACTCAACTCCCCTGATCCATTGTTCCGAGGTACCAGTGGGGTCATAGTACAAGACACTGTCCCGCAACTGCATGTTGTAGTACATTTGTTCGCCCTGGTAAGTTTCCACCAACGTCAACCGCGATGCGCGAAACATTTTCAGGTACAACAAGCACTGGACTTGTTCGTATCGACGGACGGAATGAAACAGACGGGACTGGCGGTGTTTCAACTCGTAAATTTTGCCGGTCGCCGAATCTACCCCGTCAATTTTGCCAATGACAAAGGCCCCGTAGAGTCCACCACCTTTGGGAACGTGCCAAAATTTGGCATGGACGTTGCCAGCAACCACATTCGGACAGCGCTTCTGCACCATTTCAAGATCGGTCAATTCTTGCACAATTCCCCGGGTCGTGTTAATCTTCTTTTGTGAAGTGCGTTCAATGTGTTTCGACACCAACACCGCCTTTTTCACGGTCGCCGCCGCCACCAC
>Ga0209662_1000871_pt1 | contig 14757 bp, 17 predicted proteins | sample SaaInlV_150m_DNA_4_FD_184662 | JGI IMG/M metagenome (GOLD analysis project Ga0209662, IMG submission 184662) | Marine microbial communities from expanding oxygen minimum zones in the Saanich Inlet - SI072_LV_150m_DNA (SPAdes) (version 2) | ecosystem: Environmental > Aquatic > Marine > Intertidal...
AAGGCCAAGAGATTGCTGATTACTCAGCTTCAAAAACTGCAGGCGTTTGGTATGTCAATTTAAAAACACCTATACAGACAATTGGAGTTGTGTGATTATGGAAATTGATAAATTAGTGTTAAAAAAAATTGAATATTCAATTAAATATCACGCTGATGTGTCCGTCACTTTGAATACCGCTTATGTGCCAGAAATATCAAGCTCTAAGTATGCAGATATTATCGGTCTCCCACATAAAAAAATTAAAGAGTGGTGCATTAAAGGTGCGCTTACTTGCAGGCGATTAGATAACAACGGCAATGAAATATTTGATTGGAGGATTAATTCAAAATTAGGTCGTTGGTATATTGACCCCTCTAAGCGCATAGGCGAATTCTGATGGACATTAAAACAAACGACGTATTCCAATGTATGGATATAAACGATAAGCCAATAGATTTTGTTGTTATAGATACAACAGATACTATGGCTCTATGTCTACCTGTTTGTGAAAAGCCAAACAAAAGCTTGGCTTTTTGGCTTCACAAACAGGACATAGTCCAAGAATTGTATATGGCTATTAATACGTTCAATCTCAAGCGTGCTGTGTCATTACGTTCATTATTGGAGCAACAATATCATACTTGGTAATAAGGCGAAAACGTCGGAGGCTTATAATAGAAAAACTATCAATAATGATAGTTATATTGTCGGCGCTTTTAAAAACTCTATTGATGGTTTAACAGATATCTCTCAAGATAATCGTATTAGTAATTTTAAATTGCGTGATACTGCCGCTTCTATCATGCATGATCAACGAGTTTGCAAATGTGGCAAAGTTCCCACTTCAGGTAAAGTGGAGGCTTCAGTGCATGACAAGACCGGTAAAGCGCATTACTCTGGCTTGCAGTCTTGTGGCTCTGTTTGGACATGCCCCGTCTGTTCTTCTAAAATATCAGAAAGAAGGCGACTAGAGGTTTCTAAAGGTATTAGTCAAGCTCACAACATGGGATGGGAATCGCTACTTGTTACACTTACCTTTCCACATAGTAGAAATGATAATCTTAAAGAATTACTACGTAAGCAGTCGTTAGCTAGCAGGTTGTTCAAAGAACGTGCAGCATACAAAAGAATGCGTAAAGAGTACGGTATTAAAGGCACGATCAGAGCGTTAGAAACTACCCACTCTAACGCTAATGGCTGGCATCCACATGTGCATGAGCTATGGTTTGTCGATCATGGGTTTTCTATTGCTAAATTGCGTCAGCAATTACATCAAGCGTGGAGTAATGCTTGTGTTGGTGCTGGACTAGAATATCCAAGTCTTGCCAATGGTGTAGATGTTCGTGCTGGTGACTTTGCTGCTGATTATGTCAGCAAGTGGGGTATGGATTATGAAATTGCTAAAGCCCATGTTAAGAAAGGTAAGAAGGGTGCATCCAAATCGCCATTCCAACTGTTGGTTGACTATGAACAAGGAGATATGCAGGCAGGTGCGTTGTTTAGAGAATATGCAGAAGCATTCAAAGGTAAGCGCCAATTGGTTTGGTCTAAAGGTCTTAAGAAGTTATTTGGCATTGAGCAAAAAACAGATAAAGAAGTTTTAGAAGAGCAAACAGAAAAATCCACCAGAAAAATAATTATTCATTATGCAGATTGGATGACTATTGTTAAACACAAAGCACAAGCTTATGTATTGACACTGTTAGAGCTACGCTCTAAGCGTGAAGTTTATCAATTTATTAGTGAGCTTAGAAATTCGAAACTTCCCGATACAGGGAGTGGCTCGTCTGTGCGATTTAGAGTGGCTTAAAATATATGTAATTATAATGTTGAACTTTAGTATTACATAGATTATAATAACAAGCATGATTAAAAGAGCTATTACTAAAGAATTATTAACACAGTTACAAGAATATCCAATTGTTACTGTTTTAGGACCTCGTCAGGCTGGAAAAACTACATTGGTGCGCAATGTATTACCAAAATATGATTATGTATCGTTAGAAGATCCTGAAAATAGAGAGCTTGCAATTGAAGATCCTAAGGCTTTTTTAAAACGCTATCCAGGTAAAACAATTTTTGATGAAATACAGCGTACTCCTAATTTACTGAGTTATTTACAAGGTATCGTTGATAATGAAAACGTTAATGGTAGGTTTGTATTAACAGGCTCACATCAATTAGAGTTACGTGCAGCAGTGTCGCAATCACTTGCTGGGCGTACAGGAATTCTACATTTGTTGCCTCTTTCTATTGCAGAGCTAAAAGGTGCGGATATAGAGTTTGACGATTTTGAGTCGTATGTTGTTCATGGATTTTTACCAAGAATTTATGATCAAAACCAAAGGCCTAATCGCGCCTATTCAAATTATTTCCAAACTTATATTGAAAGAGATGTTAGGCAGTTAATTAAGCTTAAAGACGTCAGTCTATTTGAAAAATTTATAAAACTTCTTGCTGGAAGGGTAGGGCAAATTGTAGATTATCAATCACTGGGAAATGATGTTGGAGTTACCTCAGTAACAATTAAACAGTGGCTGTCAATTTTAGAAGCATCTTTTGTGATATTTAAACTGCCACCTTATTTTGAAAATTTTGGCAAACGCGTTATTAAGTCACCCAAGTACTATTTTACTGATATAGGTCTATTAGCTTATTTACTTGGCATTGAAAAACCAGAGCAAGTAAGTCGTGATCCACTGGTGGGTAATATATTTGAAAACCTTGTGGTCATAGAAGCATTAAAGGATAGATACAACCAAGGTCATAATGCAGATTTGTATTTCTTTAGAGACAGTAATGGTGCTGAGATTGACCTGCTGTGTAAAACCACACAAGGGCTTGTTGGTGTTGAGATTAAATCATCATCAACTTGGCATACTAAATTCGCCAAAGCGCTGCTTATTTTTTCTAAGTCTAGCTTTCAATTATTACGTAGTATTGTTGTTTATAGTGGCAAGTCTATCAATCTAAGTAATGGTGTTGAAGTGGTTGAATACAAGAAATTTTCAATTAAAGAGTAGTGCTTAGATTTAATTAATACTAATTTATAGAGAATTTAAGAGTGGCCAAGTAGGTGGTTAAGCTATCAATAGATGGTTGCGGAGAAATAGTATGAGTAGTGTATTTAACAGTATCAAGCAAGGGTTGAATGAGGCGCTTGTTATTGCCAAAGGCAAAAAGTTTAAAACCACTATTTATAAGGTTAGCTCTATTGATATAAAAAATATTCGCATTAATGCAGATATTAGTAAAAATGAATTAGCCTCTGCTCTTGGTGTTAGTATTCGTACTTTGAATTATTGGGAGTTGGGCGAAAGATCCCCTCGAGGGCCAGCCTTGACTTTGCTTAATATTATGATGAAAAATCCAGAGTTAGTATTAAAACCTTACAATAATTACCAGTGAAATTAACCTGTATCAGTGACACGCATATGCGCCATAGAGATTTAGTCTTGCCTGGCGGCGATGTTTTGATTCATTCAGGGGATTTTATGAATTCTGGGCATGTTGTTGGCGATATAGCAGATTTTGCTAATTGGCTATCTGCACAAGACTACGAGTACAAGATTGTAATAGCAGGCAATCATGACCGTATGTTTGAGTATGATTCAGAAAACGCATTAAGACTACTTGATAGTTTTGGCGATGACTCTATTATTTATCTTCAAGATTCCGAGGTTGTTATTAATGGTGTTAAATTCTATGGCTCACCCTGGACACCAGAATTCTGTGGATGGGCATTTGCATTAAAATCACAAGAAGAGTCAGAGAAAAAATGGTCAAAAATTCCAAATGATGTTGATGTGCTTATCACTCATGGACCGGCATATGGATATTTAGACAAAATAAAGTATCCAGTATCAACTAATTCAACAAAAGAGCATCTTGGTGATAAAAGTCTGGCTGAGCGTATTGAGCATATAAATCCAAAATTACATATATGCGGACATATACATTCTGCCCAAGGTGTAATGGATGGTTATGGAGAGGTGACAACCCATATTAATGCAAGTTGTTTGGGCGAGGATTATCAATATTCACTGAATAGAAATTATATTGAGTGGAGCATTTAGTTTCAGTCCTTGCAGGTAAGTATGATTTTATGTATTTTGAACCTTACATAGAAGGATGATATTAAGGCAACTAAGTTGCAATTGTTTTTTGTTTGTGTTATTCTAATATATATAAAAAGTGTCATTATTTGACATATTTAATACATATAAAAATGAATCTACTTAATAAAATTAACAATAAAACGCTTTCTAATATTTTGCCATTATCGGTTATTGATACTGTTTTAGTGGGTAAATCCAGTGATGCTAAGCGTTCTTTTATTAAGCGTGCATGTCAAAACGGAAGGCTGATTAGAGTAAAAAATGGATTGTACTTGCGTGCCGCAGATTTAAAAGATAGTGCCTACAATGCATTTTCAGTGGCAAATTATATTGTTACACCGTCTTATGTTAGCTTAGAATCTGCCTTGTCTTTTTATGGTTTAATTCCTGAGGCTGTTTATACAACCACTTCAGTAACCACTCAAAAAACCTCTAGCAAGCAAACGCCAATTGGTTTGTTTTCATTCTCACATCTAAAAGTGGGTTATTTTAATTTTGGTTTTTATCAACTTAAAAAAGATAATGATGCTTATTTAATTGCAACGCCATTAAAGGCACTGATGGATTTTATTGTCTTAAAAGGTAAGGCTTATAATTCAGTTACTGATATGGTTGAAGACCTACGCTTTGATTGGAATGAGTTTATTAGTTACAAAGAGTTTGTGAATATTAATGAAATTAACAACATGTTAAAAATTTATAAAAGCTATCGATTGCAAGTCATTCTAAAAAGTATAAAGGATCATTTATGAATAATTTAATTGAACAAAGGCTAAGTCGATACAGCATCAAAACTCAAGATGATGAAGCTAACGCTGTAAAGGAGATTACTCAAGAGATTATTTTATATGCGTTATCAACCACTAAGTTTTTTGATCATGTGCATTTTTGTGGTGGCACAGCGCTAAGGATTATTTATGGACTGGAACGATTTTCAGAAGACTTGGATTTCACTTTAAACATCCCTGATGAAAATTTTAATTTTGATAATTATATGTCTGATGTACTGAACGTGCTTAAGCAGTATGGATTGGATATGAAAATCAAAAAAGCCAAAGATAATACTTTTGTTAAAAAACGAGAGCTTAAAAAAGATTCAGAAAAATGGCAGCTTAGTTTTCCATCATTGGAAAAAGTAGTTATCAAACTAGAGATTGATGCCAACCCACCAGAAGGTGCAATTTATACTGACAAGATTCTGGATTTTCCAATCTTGCACAAAATCAGCATTGGCACGATTGAAACACTATTTGCAGGCAAAATGCACGCATTACTTTGCAGAGACTTTGTAAAAGGCAGAGATTGGTATGATTTTCTTTGGTACGTTAAAAACAACCACGCCATTAATTATGACCTATTGCAACATGCGCTATTTCAAATGGGGCCATATAAAGGAAAAAACATCCCAAATTTTGACAAAGAGTTTGTAAAAACAGAATTATCTAATAAAATTGAAAATCTTGATTGGAGTAAGGCAAAGTCTGATGTTGAGAGGTTTATCAAGCCAGAAGAAGTTAAATCACTAGATTTATGGAGTGTAGATTTATTTCTGAGCAGAGTTGAACAATTGTAAAAATAACCATAAAATTGAAAAAGATTTATGAAGCATAAGGTAAATAACAAACTAAAACACGCGGTTAGACATTCTAAGTTGTTTAGAACCAAAATATTTAAAGACAAGAAAAAAGAGCAGAAGAAGAAAGGTGTACAGTCGTAATTTGCATTAGATTGATTGTTTGGATTTTTGATAAATAGGGTATATTTAGAGCTTAAATTTGAATAGCTCATTATGAAAAAAATTAACGAATTAATTGCTGTTGACAAACCCAGAGAAAAGCTTAAAGCTAAAGGCGCTTCAGCGCTAAAAGATTATGAGTTAATGGCAATACTAATGGGCTCTGGCAGTAAAGATAAAGACGTACTCCAGCTCTCTCGTGAAATCGTTAAAAATTTTGAAAATGATTTTGACAATATCACCCTTGATAGCCTCTTAAAAATTAGCGGATTAGGCAAGGCTAAAGCCAGCAAAATTATTTCAGCGATTGAACTTAGTCGAAGATACTTAATTAAGCAAAATACCAAAATCACGTCACCTGAGCAAATTTTTGATGAGCTAAGAGATTTTAAAAACAAACAACAAGAATACTTTATTGTTATCACGCTAGATGGCGCTAATCATATTATTGAAAAACGCGTAGTGTTTATTGGCACACTAAACAGCTCTTTAGTACATCCGCGTGAGGTATTTGCCGACGCACTAACTGATAGAGCAGCTAGCATTATTATTGCACACAACCATCCAAGTGGCAATCTTGAAGCCAGCAAGGAAGATATTAATATTACTAATCGTCTTAAAGAGGGCGCTAAGATCTTGGGTATTGATTTGATGGATCATATCATTTTTAGCAAAGATGGTTTTATTAGCTTAAAAGAACAAGGAAAATTGTAAAAGGAAAAAATATGTTTGAACAAACTTTTAAAAATATAGACGATATTCTGCACAAAGATGCAGGTTGTGGCAGTGAACTAGACTACGTAGAGCAAACCTCATGGGTGTTGTTTTTAAAATATTTAGACGATTTAGAGCAAGATAAACAAACCGCTGCTGAGCTTGTTGGCAAAGATTACACACCTATTATTGAAAGCAAATTCCAATGGACAACTTGGGCGGCGCCAAAGCTTGAAAATAACGAGATTGATTACAACGCTTTAACGGGCGATGATCTACTAGATTTTGTCAATAATGAGTTGTTTCTCTATCTCAAAAAATTTAAAGTTGATGCTACCAGCGCCAACACCATAGAATACAAAATTGGTGAAATTTTCTCAGAGCTTAAAAACCGTATTCAAAGTGGCTACAACTTGCGTGAAGTCGTCACACTAATTGATCAGTTGCGCTTTAGAACGCACAAAGAAAAACACGAAATGAGCCACCTATATGAAAGCAAGATTAAAAATATGGGTAATGCTGGGCGCAACGGTGGCGAATATTACACACCTAGAGCCTTGATTAAAACCATTGTAAAAGTAGTCGCACCCAAAATCGGGCAGAGTATTTACGATGGCGCAGTTGGCTCGGCAGGGTTTTTGGTTGAAGCGTTTGATTATCTTAATCAGCCCAATCTTTCTACCGAAGAGACCACCATTCTACAAAAGAGTACTTTCTACGGCAAAGAGAAAAAATCCCTCGCCTATATTATCGGCATTATGAATATGATTTTGCATGGTGTAGAAGCGCCCAATATTATTCATACCAATACACTGGCAGAAACCCTAACGGATATTCAAGAAAAAGACCGCTTTGATATCACCCTAGCAAACCCGCCTTTTGGTGGCAAAGAGCGAGCCGAAGTACAGCAAAATTTCCCGATTAAAACGGGTGAAACCGCATTCCTATTTTTACAGCACTTTATCAAAATTCTTAAAGTCGGTGGCAAAGCAGGTATTGTGATTAAAAACACTTTTCTTAGTAATACGGATAACGCCTCTGTTGCGCTACGCAAAGAGCTGTTAAGCACTTGCAACTTGCACACGGTGTTAGATTTGCCAGGTGGCACATTTACAGGTGCAGGGGTAAAAACCATTGTGCTATTTTTTGACAAAGGCGTGACAACCAAAAAAACTTGGTTTTATCAGCTTAATCTTGATAGAAACCTCGGCAAAACTAATCCACTAAACGAAAAAGATTTGGCAGATTTTGTAACCTTGCAAAAAACCAAAGCCGAGAGTGAAAATTCTTGGACTGTTAATATTAAAGATATTGATCAAACTACCTTTGATTTATCTGTCAAAAACCCTAACACCCCAGAAGAAGCACCTTTAAGATCTCCACAAGAAATCCTAGCTGAAATGGAGCTACTTGATGTTGAAACCAAAAACATCTTAGCGAGTATTAAAGAGCTAGTATGAACGAGCAACAAGACATCATTATTTATAACACGGCTGATGGCAAAGCCTCAGTTGCGCTTTACGGTAAAGATGGCAATGCTTGGATGAATCAATCTCAGCTGGCAGAACTTTTTGACACCTCTAAACAAAACATCAGCCTACATATTGAAAATATATTAAAAGACAATGAGTTAGAGCAAAATTCAGTTGTCAAGGATTACTTGACAACTGCCTCAGATAACAAAAATTATAGGGTTACTTTTTATTCCCTAGATATGATTCTAGCCATTGGCTACAGAGTAAGAAGCAAAAGAGGAATGCAGTTTAGAATTTGGGCAACCAATAATCTAAAAGAGTACATGGTTAAAGGTTTCTTGATGGATGATGAGCGCCTTAAAAACCCCGATGGCAGACCTGATTATTTTGATGAATTACTAAAAAGAATCCGCTATGTACGCGCTTCTGAAAAACGCTTCTATCAAAAAGTAAGGGATTTACTCAGCCTCAGTAGTGATTACGACAAAACCGATAAAGCCACGCAAATGTTTTTTGCCGAAACTCAAAATAAACTGCTGTACGCTGTAACTCATAAAACAGCCGCAGAATTAATAGTAAGCCGAGCCAATAAAGACAAGCCTAATATGGCGCTAACTTCTTGGCAAGGCTCTATCGTGCGCAAGCAAGATATTTTTATTGCCAAAAACTACTTAACTGAATCTGAAATAGACAGTCTTAATCGGTTAGTCGTTATCTTTTTAGAAACAGCAGAATTAAGAGTTAAAAACCGACAAGACATCACTCTAAATTTTTGGCAAGAAAATGTCGATCGAATGCTTGAGTTTAACGACCAAAAAATACTCACCACTAAAGGAGAGATTAGTAAAGCCCAAATGCAACAACAGGTTAGTGACACTTACGCACTTTTTAACCAAAAGAGAAAAACAGACGAGGCGCAAGCCATTGATTTAAAAGAGTTGGAAGCCATTAAAAAAGTGATTGAAAAATGAGTGGCATGTGGGAGGTAAGACAGTTGGGTGATTTAGTAGAAATACTAGACACTAAGAGAAAGCCAATAACCAAAAGAGATAGAAATCCAGGTGAGTTCCCATATTACGGCGCTACTGGAATAGTTGATTATGTAGATGGCTATATATTTGATGAACAATTGATCTTACTTGGAGAGGATGGTGCAAAATGGAATAGTGGCGACCAAAGTGCTTTCATTATTACAGGAAAAACGTGGGTAAATAATCATGCTCATGTACTTAAGCCATACAGGGATGTGCTTGATGATCAGTGGTTGGTTTACAATCTAAATCATCAAAACTTACTATCATTTGTGACTGGATTAACTGTGCCCAAGTTGAATCAAGGACAGACAAAAAAGATACCAATTCCAGTCCCACCCCTAAAAGAACAAAAACAAATCGTTGCTAAATTAGATCAAGCGTTTGAAGTGATTGATAAAGCCAAGGCAAATACCGCCAAGAATCTTGAAAATGCCAAACAGCTATTCCAAAGCAAACTTAATGAAATTTTTAGCCAAAAAGGCAATGGCTGGGTTGATGGAGTGCTGATTGATGTAGCCAAGGTTGTAAATGGTTATGCTTTTAAAAGTGGGGATTTTTCCACATCAAATAGTATTAAATCGATCAAAATTACAAATGTTGGAGTTGGTAAATTTGTAGAGGAAGATGATAATTATTTACCAAAAGAGTATTCAAAGAAGCATCAAGCAGTAACAATATCTCAAGGTGATATGGTTTTAGCACTAACAAGAACAATTATATCTGGAGGATTAAAAATTGCCAAAGTGCCTGAAAGTTACGACGGAGCACTATTAAACCAACGTGTTGCAGGAATTAAAGTTGATGAGTCATTAATGCTTATTCCTATCTTACATTACTTTTTTCAATCCAAAATAGTATCAGATTATGTTTTATCCAATGTAAATACATTGATGCAGCCCAATCTATCTATTAAAGATTTGAAGATGATGCCTATACCCATTCCACCGATGAGTGAGCAAAATAGAATTTCTTTAATTTTGGAAAATCTGCAAAAACAAACCCAATCTCTTGAATTTAAGTATCAACAAGCGTTAGAATCTTTAGAAGAGCTTAAAAAATCAATCTTACAAAAAGCCTTTGATGGAGAGTTATCATAATGACCATATTTGAAATTAGTTCCATTGTTATTTCATTGGCGGCAATTGGGTTTGTAATTTTTCAATCTAATGCAATTATCAAGCATAATAAAATTTCAATAAAGCCTTTAGTGGGATTGCATGTTGACACAACAAAAGATGGAGAAATATTAATAACAATGAAAAATGATGGGCTTGGTACAGCTATTTTGAGGAAATTAACAATATTTATTAATGGAATCCCAGCGGAAGGTAAAAGTCATATTAGTTCTGTTATTCATAAAGTGTTAGAAGATAGTCGTGCTAGTTTTGGCATTCCACATTATTACCATATTATTGACGAAACTGGGCTGGCAACCCTTGCAAAAGACAAGGAGATTGTTTTTCTAAAACTTGTTTTTTATGATGCTATAGCTGATACTGATATAGATGCCCTTAGGAGTGTATCTGTTGAAATTGAATATGAATCTTTGTATGGTGAAAGACAAACGCCATTTTCAACAAAACACATTACAGATTGGATTTAAATACTTTATTTATTTGCACTTATCTAATTATTTTGATATAATTTACTACCAATTTGGTAATGTTTTTTATATTTTGGATATTGATTTTCACACAAAGAAGCTTAAGAATAACTGCGAAAAAGAAGCGAAGGCTATTAAGGGATACGGCGCAAATTATGCCAAATGTCTGTTTAAGAGGTTGGCTCAGTTAAGGGCTGCAGATAAATTAGGTGATTTTTATTTTGATAGCCCTCATCCGTTGAGTGGTAATAAGATTGGGAAATTTGCAATAACTATACAAGGCAAGTTAAGACTTGTTTTTGAATCACAAAAGCCAACTCCTAAAACAAAGGATGGAGCAATAGATTGGGATAATGTAACAGGGATTAAAATAACAAGCATAGAGGATTATCACTAATGAGCGAGAATAATTATAAATTTGAACCAGATTGGTTGCACCTTGTTGCACCTGGAGAAAGTATTTTTGAGGCGATTCAAGATAAAAACTTATCACAAACAACGTTTGCCAAATATATGGATTATTCTGATAAGCACATTCATAAACTTATTACAGGGCAGGCGAGTATCACTGAAGATACAGCCTTAAGATTAGAAAAAGTATTAAGCATTCCTGCTAGATTTTGGATGAATTTAGAAAATGCATATCGCGAAGCTTTAGCAAAGAAAAAAGAAGCAGAAGCATTGAGTAAGAATAGTGAATGGCTTAAGCAGATCCCTTTGCAAGATATGATTAAATTCAATTGGATTGAAAAATATTCAGACAAAGGTTTACAAATTATTGAAAGCCTTAAGTTTTATGGTGTGGCTTCTGTAGATGCTTGGCATAAACAAGAATTAGATTATAAAGTAGCATTTAAAGCTTATGATAAATGCAATATGGATAAAGTCGCTATTCAAACATGGTTAAGAAAGGGGGAGATTGAGGCAAATGCTATATTCTGCAATTCATTTGATAAAGTCAAGTTAAAAACTTCTTTGGGTAAATTGAGAGCTTTAACTTTAATAAAAAACCCAAGTGGCTTCTTGCCAAAATTAACAGCCTTGTGCGCCAATTGCGGTGTTGCTGTGGTATTAGTTCAAACGCCAAACAAATGCCCAATGGGTGGTGCAACTAAATGGCTTTCATCAGATAAGGCGCTACTTATGTTGAGTGCGCGAGGTAAAAATGATGGCAGCTTATGGTTTTCGTTTTTTCATGAATTAGGGCACATACTTAAGCATAATAAAAAGAAACTTTTCTTAGAGGGGGGTAAAGGTTTTTGTAATCATAATGATTTAGAGGATGAAGCAGATAAGTTCGCCTCTGAAGTGTTGATTCCTGCAAAGTATATGAACGAAATGACAGGTCTTAAGAGTAAGCAAGCGGTTATTGATTTTTCAAATAAAATTGGAGTATCTAGTGGAGTTGTTGTTGGTAGGATGCATCATGAAAAAGTAATCCATTATTCGTATTACAAAGATCTCCAGACAAAATATAAATATAAATTTGAATAGATGAATGAAGCAGAAACCAGAGCCGAACTAATAGACCCTAAGCTAGTCGCTTGTGGCTGGGGCGTGGTTGAGGGTTCTAAAATATTGCGTGAGCGCGATGTTTGTAAAATTACCGATGGACGTATACAAGTAGGCGGTGGGCGTTCTAAGCCGTTGATTGCTGATTATATTTTGATGTATAAAGGCATCAAATTGGCTGTTGTAGAGGCGAAGAGTAGCGATTTGAATGTGAGTGAGGGCGTGGCACAAGCCAAACAGTATGCTCAAAAACTTAATCTTGAAACCACTTACGCTACCAACGGCAAAGCCATTTATAGCATTTGCCTTAAAACAGGTGCGGAAAGCTTGGTAGAGGATTTTCTGAGTCCTGATGAATTATGGGATAAAACTTTCTCTGATCAGAATCATTGGCGTGAAGAATTTTCCGCCATCCCTTTTGAGGATAAATCAGGTACATGGCAACCGCGTTATTATCAAGAAATAGCAATTAATAAGGCACTTGAAGCCATTGCTCAAAATAAAGATAGAATATTACTTACGCTTGCCACAGGTACAGGCAAAACGGCGATTGCTTTTCAAATAGCGTGGAAGTTGTTTCATACGCGCTGGAACCTTAACCGCGACGGAAAAAGACGACCAAGAATATTGTTTTTGGCGGATAGAAATATTTTGGCCAATCAAGCATTTAACTCATTTTCAGCATTTGATGATGATGCGATGGTGCGCATTAAACCCTCAGAGATTAAGAAAAAAGGCAAAGTGCCTACTAATGGCAGTATCTTTTTTACGATATTTCAATCATTTATGTCTGGTACGGATGAAGCCGGTGAGCCAGAGCCAAATTTTGGACAATATCCAACAGACTATTTTGATTTTATTATCATTGATGAGTGTCATCGAGGTGGTGCGAATGATGAGGGTAATTGGCGAGCGATATTGGATTATTTCTCTCCTGCGGTGCAACTGGGCTTAACTGCCACACCAAAGCGCAAAGATAACGTAGATACCTATGCTTATTTTGGTGAGCCGATTTATGTGTATTCTTTAAAAGATGGTATTAATGATGGCTTTTTAACACCGTTTAAAGTTAAGCGTATTCAAACTACTTTGGATGATTATATTTACACCGATGATGATGCTGTTGTTGAGGGTGAAATTGAGCAAGGTAAGATTTACGAAGAGAAAGACTTTAATATAGATATTGAAATAAAAGCCAGAGAGGCTGAACGCGTTAAGATTTTTATGGATGATGCGAATGAAAATGATAAAGCCATTATTTTCTGTAGAACGCAAGCCCACGCTGCCATGGTGCGAGATTTGGTTAACCAATATAAAAACAATACAGATGCAAATTATTGCGTAAGGGTAACGGCTAATGATGGCGCTATTGGTGAAACATTCTTGGAACAGTTTCAAGACAATGAAAAGCTAATTCCAACAGTTTTAACCACATCGCAAAAGCTTTCAACAGGTGTGGATGCGAGAAATATTCGTAATATTGTGCTGATGCGCCCTGTGAATCAAATAATCGAATTTAAGCAAATTGTTGGGCGCGGTACACGGTTATTTGAAGGCAAAGAATTTTTTACTATTTATGATTTTGTTGATGCTTATCAGCGATTTTCTGATCCTGAGTGGGATGGCGAGCCTGTTAAAGAAGAGGGTAATATTTACAACCCTCCTGAGCCAGAGGATGATTCAGAAGTAAGGGAAAAGGACACAGATTATGATCCAAAACCTAAGCAACAAAAAATTAAGATAAAACTTAAGAATGGCAAAGAGCTAGAAATACAGCACATGATCTCAACCTCGTTTTGGAATGCTGATGGCAAGCCTATTTCTGCGGAGGAGTTTTTAAATAATTTGTTTGGTGAATTGCCTAACTTTTTTAAGAATGAAGCAGAGTTGCGAAAGCTTTGGAGTAATCCAACTACTAGAAAAACCTTGCTTGAAAAACTTGATGACGCTGGCTTTGGCAAAGAGGAATTAACCACATTGCAAAAGCTGATTAATGCCGAAAAGAGTGATTTATTTGATGTACTTGAATATGTATTTAATAGTGATATAAAACCAATTACTAGAGAAGACAGGGTGGCGATGGCAAAATCTAGTATTTTTGCATTGCTTGATGATAAACAACAAGAATTTATTGAATTTGTTTTAAAGCAATATATTAAAACAGGCGTGGGTGAGCTCGATCAAGAAAAATTGCCAATTTTATTAACCAATAAATATCAATCTTTGGAAGATGCTAAAGAGATTTTGGGTGATGTGAAAAATATCAGTTCATTATTTATTGAGTTTCAGAAATATTTGTACGAACAAAAAGCTGCTTAAATTAAATGAAAATTAGCAAGAAAAAGTTTAACTACAATTTAACTACATTGACAATAAACAGCCTTAAATATAGATATTCAAAAAGTGAAAACCCTTATATAATAGGCATCTTTAACTGTGCATAGGTATCAACTTGCTTTCGAGTCTCTCCTTCCGCACCATAATCCTATTTAGGTTATGAAAACAATCATTCAACACAGTACTGATGCGCAGATTTCTACACAGATAACAGACATCTATCACTGTAAGATCAAGTATTACGATA
>Ga0209662_1000873_pt1 | contig 14745 bp, 12 predicted proteins | sample SaaInlV_150m_DNA_4_FD_184662 | JGI IMG/M metagenome (GOLD analysis project Ga0209662, IMG submission 184662) | Marine microbial communities from expanding oxygen minimum zones in the Saanich Inlet - SI072_LV_150m_DNA (SPAdes) (version 2) | ecosystem: Environmental > Aquatic > Marine > Intertidal...
CGAAAACTCGAAACCAATATGGATTTTGAAAAAGTGACAAAAATAAATGTCGTTTTTTCAAAAAGCTGAGTTGGTTTCGACTTTACAATTTTTTGATAAAGTGGGAACTCTCTGATTTGTGGGATTATGTAAAGTTACATGATACCGACCTTGGCGGTCTTGCGGTCCAGCACGAGGCTCCTACAAATGATCCCGACATTGCGATCTTCTAGCTTGACGTCATCTACCTTCAGTACCTCCACGATCAATGTGTGGTACTGGTTGCGCCGCGAATCGGTACCTCTGAAATGGTCTGGGTACGTCTCTCGCCATTCAGGAACGACATTACTGAGCTTCTTACCGATGAAGTAGAGAGAGTTGTTCAGCCTTTTGAGAGCGGCTTCACCTTTCTCCCATCCTGTCGCATTCTTCACGCAAACCGTATTACGTCTCAGATCCGTACAGTGAATGGGTCTCTCCGTGATGGCCATATCCTGCATAGATTCAAGTATCTTACGAATGACAGTGGCTGCGTACCCATCCACGATAAGACGATCCAGATCCTCTACCGTACAAACGATTGACTCAATCACCTCCTTAAATGTGAACGCATTCTTGCAATCCTCGTTGAGGAACACGTTCAAGTTGAACTGGTTGTTCGTAGTGTTATTGTTGTTCGTGATACATTGTGGTCCCTGCGTACTGATAGCTTCGATGAGGAGACGCGTCTGTTCGGCCGCCGCCGCCGCGTGTGCCTCCGTTTGCGCCGCGTGCGCCTCGTCGCGTTTATCATCACGATCGGACAATGCTTGCATAAAATTACACAACATGATTGCCATATCGTTGTTGGCAGGCTCCGTTGTAAAGGTGGTACATGAAACAGGGAGAACGCGATTGACCTTTTCAGAACTCTCATTATTAACAGGGCATCGTTTCATATGATACCATAACGGACTACGATGTGTGTACGATTTTCCACATTTGCATGTATGTTTATGGTCTGATTGAATATCTATTACAGTATTACCCGATTGTACGATTCGGGCCGTATTAATATGCTTCTTTGTTATCATGTGACGATTTAAATCACTTTGACATTTGAACACGATATTGCATGTAACACATGTATTTTTAGTCGTTATATTATTTTCAGGAATCGGTTCTAATTCTGTTCTAATCCTATGTTTTGCAGTGGCGAGATGTTTATTGTAGTTCTGTTTGTTACTACATACATAGTCACAACTCTCACATACAAAGTCATTACATACTTTTTCTCCGTTTTCTGACATGGCTGTTATAAAAATGGTTCTAAATTACAGAGAGATAAAAAATTCTCAAAACGATCCGAAATTATTCTTATGGTAACAAACCAAAAGATGAAAACACTGTTTGTTACCATAACTCTAAATTTACATCGAAAACTCGAAACCAATATGGATTTTGAAAAAGTGACAAAAATAAATGTCGTTTTTTCAAAAAGCTGAGTTGGTTTCGACTTTACAAATTTTTGATAAAGTGGGAACTCTCTGATTTGTGGGATTATGTAAAGTTACATGATACCAGCCTTGGCGGTCTTGCGATCCAGCACGAGGCTCCTACAAATGATTCCGACGTTGCGATCTTCCAGCTTGACGTCATCTACCTTCAACACCTCCACGATCAACGTATGGTACTGGTTGCGCCGCGAATCGGTACCTCGGAAATGGTCTGGGTACGTCTCTCTCCATTCAGGTACGACATTACTGAGCTTCTTGCCAATGAAGTAGAGAGAGTTGTTCAGCCGTTTGAGTGCGGCTTCGCCTTTCTCCCAACCTGTAGCATTCTTCACGCACACTGTATTACGTCTCAGATCCGTACAGTGAATAGGTCTCTCTGTAATGGCCATGTCCTGCATAGATTCAAGTATCTTACGAATGACAGTGGCGGCGTACCCCTCCACGATCAGACGATCCAGATCATCTACCGTACAAACGATCGACTCAATCACATCCTTAAACGTGAACGCATCCTTGCAGTCCTCGTTGAGGAACACGTTCAGATTGAACTGGTTGTTGTTCGTCGTGTTGTTATTATTGTTTGTGACTGTATGCGGACCTTGTAGACTGATAGCCTCGATGAGGAGCTTGATCTGTTCGGCTTGAGCATCGGTGTGCGCTTGCGTCTGTGCTGATATCTGTGCCACTGTTTGTGCTACTGTTTGTGCCACTGTTTGTGCTTGTGTCTGCGTCTGTTGCGTCTGCGCTCCGATAAGCACCGCAATCTGCGCCGCATGCGCTTCGGCTTGGCTGGCCAACATCGTCTGTAGATATACCATAGTATGATCGGTGTTCGTGTCAGTTGTATTGGTATTGTCATATATGATAATATTATTCGTAGGTGGTGCAGTAGATACGTTCGTGCATAATTTTGCATGATACCATAGTGAGTTTCGGCAATGGTATACTTTATCACAGTTTTCGCAGCCGTACGTTTTATAGCATTGTGTTTCCCCCTTTTCCCCTTTCAATTTCAACTCTGTCCGATAATTATGTTTAGCAGTCGTTATGTGTCTATTATAATCACGTTTCTTGCTGCATGTATAGTCACAATCTACACAAAAGTATATTTGCTTGGACATATTTTTTACCCCTTGTTCTAAACTGCCCCCAGGTGTTAGTGATGTAGTCATTTCACATGTATCACTACCACAATCATTGCTGCATGTATGGTCAGATGTATCGGGTATGATAACTAAATCGTTTTTAGAGGGGTGAGATCGTTCTAAATGCCCTCGGTGCAGATGTCGTGCAGTCAGTAAATGGCGGTTATATTTATATTTATCTTTACAAGTAACGTCACATGTGTTACAGCGAAAAATCTCTCCCTTGTCTGGGGTATGTTTTTTCAGCATCGTTCTATATTGCCCCATTATTATATTTTGGTTGAAATGGCCAAAGTCTGCATCGAAATTATTCTTATGGTAACAAACTAAAAGATGAAAACACTGTTTGTTACCATAACTCTAAATTTACATCGAAAACTCGAAACCAATATGGATTTTGAAAAAGTGACAAAAATAAATGTCGTTTTTTCAAAAAGCTGAGTTGGTTTCGACTTTACAAATTTTTGATAAAGTGGGAACTCTCTGATTTGTGGGATTCTGTAAAGTTACATGATACCAGCCTTGGCGGTCTTGCGATCCAGCACGAGGCTCCTACAAATGATTCCGACGTTGCGATCCTCCAGTTTGACGTCATCTACCTTCAGTACCTCCACGATCAACGTATGGTACTGGTTGCGCCGCGAATCGGTACCTCGGAAATGGTCTGGGTACGTCTCTCGCCATTCAGGAACGACATTACTGAGCTTCTTGCCGATGAAGTAGAGAGAGTTATTCAGCCTTTTGAGGGCGGCTTCGCCTTTCTCCCACCCCGTCGCACTCTTCACGCACACTGTATTACGTCTCAGATCCGTACAGTGAATAGGTCTCTCCGTAATGGTCATGTCCTGCATAGATTCAAGTATCTTACGAATGACCGTGGCTGCGTACCCCTCCACGATAAGACGATCCAGATCCTCTACCGTGCAAACGATTGACTCAATCACCTCCTTAAACGTGTACGCATTCTTGCAATCCTCGTTGAGGAACACGTTCAAGTTGAACTGGTTGTTGTTGTTCGTTGTGTTGTTGTTATTATTGTTTGTGACTGTATGTGGACCTTGTAGACTGATAGCCTCGATGAGGAGCTTGGTCTGCTCGGCTTGAGCTTCGGCATGTGATCCGATGATCGATGATAACTGGATCGCATGTGCTTCAGCTTGTGTCATCAACATCGTCTGGACGCACTGCATAACCGATGTGAGACTCATGTTATCATCGTCAGTACTCTGTGTATGAGATGATTGAGTACGGTTCATATGTTTGGTTGTTGCCACATGACGGTCGTAATCGCACTGCCGTTTGCAAGTGAATCCGCATGGAGTACATGAACGTAGTTCTGACGTATTCGAACTCGTAGTGAGGTCATCAATAGTCGTTGTAGATATGACTGCATTTTGTATATAAATCGCTTCGTTCGTATGTTTGTTTTTGTCGGTTATGCAGTGATGTAAAACTCCGCTTTGTGATGTATTGTGAGCTGTCTTGTGCTTTATCGTGTCAAGATGTCTGTTATAATCTCCACGTTTGGTAGCATTAAAGCTGCAGATATCACAACTGTATAGACCTGATATAATCTGTGTGTCGGATTTCCGCTTTGTATGTGCTAAAAGCGGCATATGTCTCTGTATTACATCACTATAAAAACTTGTTCAGAGCTCGGTAAAATATTCTTATGGTAACAAACTAAAAGATGAAAACACTGTTTGTTACCATAACTCTAAATTTACATCGAAAACTCGAAACCAATATGGATTTTGAAAAAGTGACAAAAATAAATGTCGTTTTTTCAAAAAGCTGAGTTGGTTTCGACTTTACAAATTTTTGATAAAGTGGGAACTCTCTGATTTGTGGGATTCTGTAAAGTGCCCTGATATTGATCTTGTCGGTCTTGCGATCAGTACGTACGTACCGATATAGAGTTATTTCAACAAAGCATATACGATCCAATGACAACAAGAGAAATCGTCACATCTATCGCGTCGCGCGAAGTATTCCTGGACATGCTTAAGGTCAATCCAGGCCACATCGTCGTGAAATTGGGTGCGACTTGGTGTCCGCCTTGCAAGCGGATTGAATCCGACGTCCACGATTTTTTTTTAAGATGTCCTGATAATGTGTTATGCTGCGACATTGACGTGGATGGGAGTTCCGACATGTATGCATTTCTCAAAGCAAAGAAGATGGTAAACGGTATCCCAGCGGTGCTCGTGTACAGCAAAGGCAACGATTCGTTCATCCCCGACGATAGTCACATGGGAGGAGACGTCAAGATATTCGGTGCGTTCGCGTCGGCGATGCTTGCGAAGTTCAATAAGTAAATCTTTCAAAAAAAAAAGATAATATATGTACGTATTGTATACTATCTTGAAACGATGGTGACCCATACCGCACTTATTGTGAGTCATCAGTCACGGATGAGGTGTGCAATGGGTGACTACGATTTAGGTATCATCCCTTACCTTGAAGTAGCAGCAGGCCAACCAGTTCAGAGGGCGGTAAATTTTAAAGACGACCCTGAAGATGAGTTCTTTCCCCTTCCCCTTAACGGCGGTGGTGCTGCCAAGTCAGGCGAGGTTGCGAGTTTTAAGAACGGTGCTGTCCTGAAGCTAACTGTTAATAGGCATGGTGTAGCCATCTCTCTGGTGGTTGACGGAGAGATCGGCGAAGGTGAGGACAAGGCGGGCTATACGTATTTCAAGTCTAGTAGATCTAGATCAGGAGGCATCATCAAGAAGAAATACAATGAGCTGTTGATGGAGGACGATGCTATAGCCACCTCCAAGTACAGCGATTTGATTGATGGAGACGATATGTATGTGTTCTATTTGATCCGCCACGGCCAGGCGACACATAACGTATTAAAGGGTAGGTTCGCCAAGATGACGAGCAGTAAGGACACGATGCTCACGGAAATGGGCGAGGCGCAGGCGAAGAACGCAGGTAAGTCGTTGTATAAGTACATACAGGATACTCGCAGCGATTTACCGACTCATCTGTTCGTGTCTGATTTGAAACGAACTCGTCAGACGATGAGTAATATATTGTTGGCGTTCCCTAACCAGATGAGAAATGTGGAGACGCTAACGGTACTTCCTTGTGCGCACGAGTTGGTGTATGTAAAGTCGCCTTCTTCTTCTACAGGAAATGAATCAGGTAGTAGCTGCGATAGGTCACAGTGGATCTCTGCTAATGAGAACACCAGTTCATGTAACACTAGTATACCTGGTACATGCCCAACTCACACTGAAGGTGCCAATGGTGTTGATTCTCGGTCTCTTGGTTGGGATAAATACTACGAATTTTACGGCGATGCGACGCGTAGCATGCGTTCCGCAGCCATTCGTTGTTTGACGTGTGGTAAGAATCAAAAGAAGCGGTGCAGAGACACCGATATGATCCGTGAAGCGATTAAGATTATCAATAGCTCGTCTGGAGCTAGAGATAGTGAGATGAGTGAGATGTCTGGAGCTAGAGATAGTGAGATGAGTGAGATGACTGGTCGCAATGCAATGTACGAGCGTCCTCCCGATGCTAGTTTTGATTCGTTCTACACTGCTAACTCTCTTGGATACGTCGAGGGCGATCGTAGCAGTATTGATTCGGTCCTCTCTACTGAGCAGCCTCACAATACCCTCAATGCCCCTCTCCTTAGTCGTGGAGGTCGTCGTCGTTCCGCAAAAACAAAAAGAACGGCAAGACGGAATGGTAAACGGGGTCGCAGGTCATCATCAAGGAGACCATCGAAGAAGCATGGTAGAAGAACAACCACCAGAAGAATGAGAAGGAGAAGAAGGACGGCACATAAGAGAAGTCGTAAATAGTGAAACACCACAAAACAATAAGTCAATATCGATGGAAAAAAATGTACGCCCACCTTAACAGTCATATATCGTTCTACGTATGAGCTATAATGATAATGGGAAAGGGAAAGGTACAGAGCTCGACCTCGACATTGACAACTATGATTTATCCGACCTGCTCGATCTGTTTCAGATTCAGACGGGTGAGGCGTATGGAGAGACTGACCTCGCGCGCGCTAAGCGTATCGTATTGAAGATGCATCCCGACAAGTCAGGTCTGGACAGCAAGTTTTTCCTATTTTACAGTAAGGCGTACAAGGTTCTGTTCCAGGTGTGGAGGTTTAGAAACGTGCGCCCCGATCACCAACGCCAGGTCCAGTCATCGAATCAGGTTGAGCCGATGGTGTACGTGTCTAACACGGCGATGGATCGCGACACGAGTGGGCATGGCCAGCTCCTCGATAAGATGTTTCGCGACAACGAGGATTTGCGTTCTGTGTCTGCATTCAATGAGTGGTTCAATGCGGAGTTCGCAAAGGCGCACACGGTCAGCGACGGCGAAGGCGAGGATGGTGCAGGATATGGAGATTGGTTGGCTAACAACACTGACGCAGACCCTAACGATAGTGGTGACAATAAACCGAGTATGGGACAGATGATGACAGATTTTGCAGAGAAGAAGCGTAAGATGTGTCAGGATGTGGTGATGCACCAGGAAGTGGAATCATTCTATGGTGGTTTGGGCGGTGGTTTAGGCAGCGATCTATGTGGTGGTGGTTCCAGTGCATTTGATTCCTCCAGTGGTTGTTCGGGTGGAAGGGGAGTTGCGTACCAGGATTTGCGCAAGGCGCATACGGAGACGATGATTCCTGTGAGCGATCTGGATTTCGCGAACCACAAGACGTTTCATAGTGTGGATGAGATGCGACGGTACCGTGGCAACCAGGATACCGCGGGTCCAATGAGCCAGGAAGAGTCAAATCATATTTTGAGCAATGACTCTAGGCGCGAGGACGAGAATGCGACTCGTCGAGCGTTCCGATTGACGAAGGAGTCTGAGGAGTCTGAGAAGAAGTCGCAGCAGTTCTGGAAGAACTTGCGGATGTTGAAGGATAAGTAAAATATTGTGATATGGTACAGTACAGTATAGTTCGTCGTATTCATCGGTAGATATGGTATCCAAACTAAACGACTACATAAAGCTGGGATCTCTGTTCATCATTCTGATGACCATGGGTATCTTTTATAAGAAGTACGAGGACAAGAACAATGCGGAGACAAAGGAGAGAAATGACGACGCCATACGCGAGTTCCTTTTGACTGAGCCCGATGCGTTGGCCGACATGATGAATAGTAAGCCCATTCTATGGATCCCTATCCACTACGAGTACAACGCGCGTAACTGGGATAGTTTCGGTTCTCGCAGTTCGTACGATTTGAACCAGCCGTACATTTACTTAACGGTGAAGAGCATCATAAGCCAGTGTAAGGACTCTTTCCATATATGTCTTGTAGACGACAAGAGTTTTGAGCGTCTCATGCCTCAGTGGAAGTACAAGGGCGCTCGTCTCGCAAATCCTGTGGCCGACCACGTACGTCGTCTCGGTGTAGCGAGTCTGATCCACATATACGGTGGTATGACCGTGCCTCCTTCCTTCTTGTGCATGAAAAATCTCAATGAGTTTTACACGAATGGTGTAGGTACAAACAAGAGTATGTTCGTCGCTGAGAATCGCAACCGCAGTGTTACCTTTTCGACGCGTGAGTACATAGCCGATCCTCAGTTCATGGGTGCTCCGCCCAACAACCCTGATATGGGTGCGTTTGTCACCTATTTGGAGCGATTGACCGAGACAGACAAGACTGCGCAGTCCGATTTCATGGGAGACGCTGGACAGTGGTGTGAATCCAATAAGAATATTGTCAAGGTGAGTGCAGAGTTGATCGGTGTGCGCGACAAGAAGGGTGGCATGATCATGTTGGAGGAGATCATGTCAAACAATTATTTAGATTTGACGATACATGCTTATGGTATTTACATTCCTGCTGCGGAGGTATTGTCCCGTACTAAGTATGCGTGGTTTTCGCGTTTGTCGGGTAAGCAGGTGCTTGAGTCCAATACGATCATCGCCAAGTATCTGATGGTCGCCAACGCTCCCGATAATTCTGCTGGTAGTGGTGTCAGTGCTGTGCCTGTTGCCGTGGGACAAGTAGACGATGAGAATCCTGAGTGGATTGCTTATTGGCAGGTCCCTTCCAATGCGCCTGTGTGGGGTGTGAAGCCTAATTATTTGGGTAATAGGGTTGAGTCGTCTGTATCTATGGGTTCAGTGAACGATGCATAATATATATGGTACTCTACCGACGCCTTTGAACGGTCGTATGCTAAGGTGACGGTGTATGCGATGTTATTGAAATTACATATCTGTCGTAGAATGGTCAGAAACCGTTTGTATTCTATGGGTGCATCAATATAGTGTTGGTTGGATGGATAATAGTATGGGCGGAGTAACTCGATAAAATCGTCGTAGTGGGTATTAAATCTCGCCCGTTTGAGTGTTTCATAGTTAACAATGTAGTGTGTGGGTGCCTTGATGCATATGGGTTCAAGAAACTTCTGAAATGTGTGAGTGGATAGTTTCTTCTTAAATACAAAGGTGGGCATGTTGGTGGATATGTATATATCAGACTACACTATTGTAAGAGTTTTTTCCCATATATACTCCGACCTATCATAGTCAATCTATCTTAGTACAATGTCTCGTTCTCATCTACAAGACATGGTTGCAATGAGGTTGTTCGCGAATAGTGGGAGTTCTATATCGCTTTCATGAATATCATGGAATACGGTTATGTATTTACATATATACGGTACGATTTTGTATTTCTCCAGTTCGGTCAGTAGCGGCGTGATCTTCACGAATGTGAAGTAGTTGTTCAGGATATCCATGACGGAATATCCATCGTCATAAATAGAGTACAATATGTGAATCGCTGTATGTAAATCGCGGTTTTTCACACAGCGAGTAAACCGTTCAAATGTTTTAATATCAATATCGCTACATATATCCAGGGCCGTGTCGTATGTGACATGACAGTTCATCAGTTTGCACTTCTCAATATAGTTGATGAGTGTTTTGACCGTTGTATTGCATATGGATAGGATAAATCGCTCAGCGTCTTTGTCAAATGTCATATTTTCTACCTTTACGATGTTATCAAATATGGTTCGCATCGTGACATGTGTGATCTGTGGCATTTTTATGATGGCCATCCGTGACTGAATGCTTTCAATAACTTTTTGGTTGTTGCTGCATGTTGTTAGGAAGCACACGGTATGTCCGTATTTGTCTATACAGTTTCGGAACGCCTGTTGGCTTTGTTCTGGTATAAGATCAATGTCGTCAATGACTACGATTTTCTTTTTCGCCTTGACGACGCTGCTGGTTTGGCAAAATATCTTTACGTCTGTACGATAGTAATTGATGCCTTGTTCGTGTAAGTTGTTGATGTACAGTACGTTTTGTTTAAAGTCTCGTGTTCCGTAGTCGTCTCCGTAGTACTGTCGAATGATGGCATGCAGAACGCTTGATTTTCCCGTGCCCATGTTTCCTACGAGGAGCATGTTCATGTATCCGACCTCGATGAGCGATTCAATCGTGTCAATCAGTTGTCTTGGAATGTGGAATTCACCTAGACGCGTGGGTGTATATTTATTGACGAGTAACATGGTCTATTATGGGTATTAATATACTTATGCGAAGTATATGTCTATATTATTGAAGGTTTTTTTGTATTGGGTTTATTATGTGCTATATGACAAATATTTATTCAACAATATAAGTATATTGTACGTACTACAATATACATCGTGGATATCCAATGTCAGCAACAGATGATCTATACGAACGCCTTACCGTCGATCGCAATGCGTCAGCGGATGATATTAAGAAGGCGTACCACCGTATGTCTCTCAAACATCATCCTGACCGAAATAACAACAGTGACGAAAGTAAGGATCGGTTCCAGTCTATAGGAGAGGCGTACGAGACGCTGAGTGACCCTGCGAAGAAACGACAGTACGATATGACCCATTCGTTGGGTTTTGACGGGGGTTCGTTGCCACCGTTTGCGAATGCTGAGGAGCTGTTTGCGAATCTTTTTGGTATGAGTGGTATGGGTTTTCCTGGTGGAATTCCTGGCGGATTTCCTAGTGGACCCAATGTGAAGTTCACCGTGTTTCAGAACGGTATTCCCATGAATGTGAGCATGGGTCAGCAGCAACAACAGCAGAACAAGCCCACTGCCATTACAAAAAAAATCCAGATTGACATCGATACTGTTCTCATCGGTGGAAAAATACCAGTCGAATTCGATAGGTGGGTTCTAGAGGGAGGTGTTAAGCGAACCGAGACTACTAAGGTATATGTGGATATCATCCAAGGCATCGATAGTAACGAGACAATTCTTGTGAAGGATGTTGGCAACATCATGCATGATAATTGCATTGGAGATTTGAAACTCATTGTTGAGGTACGAAACGATAGCGAGTATGTGCGAAATGGGCTCGACTTGTTGTTGGACAAAACGATATCCCTAAAGGAGGCTCTATGTGGATTCTCTTTTGAACTAAAGTATCTGAATGGTAAAACATATACCATAACGAATCAGTCTGGTAACATAATCACACCTGGATATAATAAGATGATTCCTAAAATGGGGTTACAGCGTGGCGAATCACGAGGTAATCTGATCATTCGGTTTCATATAGATTTTCCTCAATCTCTGAATGAGGACACGATGCAGAAGCTGGGAGAGTTATTGTAAGGTAGTTGAACTGACTAGAGGAGTCTTTTTCAAAATATAGTGATTTATAGAACCACTATATTTTAGACATAATGAATGAAACGTCATGCTACTATTCGGTTTCGGTCTGTACAGAAGTAGAGTCCTTATCGTTATTATGTATTGAGTTGTCAAGTTCATCAATAGAAATGTTAGTCATAGATTTTGTGATAGATATTGTGTTTGGTGCTATATCATTTGCATGTATTAGACTTGTTGTTCCGCCTGACATGGCATGCATCATGGCTGCACCGATACCACCATTCTCAGCTGTTACCTTTACCCATGCTGATGACATGGGTTTGCGTTCCACAACATTGATATTTGGACTGTGTTGAGGAAGACTTATCCCAATCATATCCATCATACCCTTACATTTATTTGCATCATTGTCGGAACCGTTCATTGGTTTCCAGTTTGACACTGGGGCACACTGGGGTGCTTCGTCTACAATACTGTTTACAGGTTCGGACGTATCAATGTTTAATTGTACTGATTCGGGTGAGGATAGTGGTTCAGAGGCGGTTGTGGTTGTATCTGACATGATGATACGTATATATGTATATTAGTGCGTTTTGATTTAAGTTGTTTTGGACGATCCATTGCAAAAGTCGTTCATATCTTTCATAGACGAAGATGTGTGTTTGCACGTCACTGAACAATCACAGTCATTCTTCTTGTCGGTTGCCGAAATCCCCACCATATATGCGGGTGATTTATTTGTTGCCGTTCTATTTAACAATGAGCAAAATGGAAAACATTTGCACACATTAAGTTTATGTTGCTTGACCGCATTGAAACATGTCAGCTTGCAGAACAGTTGGGGTAGTTGAGACATACACAGATAGATAGATATACACCTTCGGACATTTAAGTTCGCACAAAAATACGAATTAAATTATTCAAAGTTTAGGTCTTTTCATACCTTATGTATAGTTTGTTTATAGCAATTCGTTAAAACTGCTTGATTACTTTTGATTTCTCTACATAGATAACTCGGTCTTTTTAAACCATATATTGCTTGATATGCTATCTTGTAAATATTTGATGAACCATTGCGGTCCCTGTTCCACGACCCACAACCGCTCTTACAGCGTAGTAGTCCGTGAACCAACCGCATATCATCTTTATTTGGTCTTGGATTTTTCCTTACCATAAACTTCTCACATACTCCTCCATCACATTTGGAGCATTTACAGGAACTTCTAAACTCATCCACTAAATACACCTTGTAGTTGTTTTTACGAAGCAAACTTCTCATTCCTATTCCTAATGTTGGTTCTTTGTATTTCATTTGCTGTCGCTGTTCCCAATCACCTATACAAATAACAACCTCATCTGGATTACCATATGTCTTCCTAAAATTACTCATCATCTTTTGTTCATTGCGTTTGATATTGATATGTCTTCCAAACTTTAACTTACGAAACAAATATTTTGAATAAAAATCAAATAATATATGGTTTATTCTATTCTTTTCAGCTATGTATGCCTTGAACTTATCTATACAAAGTGTTTTACGATTATACAAAGACAATTCAGTTTCATATTCAATTACACTCTTTCCTTGTATTTTATTGGTTTTCATACCCAATATGATATTGTTGTATTTTTTCATCTTGGTTTCCTTTCTTCGCTGGTTTTGTGAATACCGAAATACATTTGCATCTTTTGATGCGTCATCAACGCAATATATCAAATCTTCCTTACCAGGGTCAATCCCAATAATTTTCTTATTATGTAAAGCAGAGTAATCATTCAGTTCATCAATATACAATTCTTTTGATATACCTTTCTTCGCATTTGGTAATCTCTTTCCCACCAAATCATCACGAATAAATAATATAGAAACTCCCACTCCATCCGTAGAAATCATATGATGGAATGAAAAATCTGTCTTATGAAATACCTTCTTTTCTGTGCGAAAAAAGAACTTCCATATTTTATCTTCGTGTTTTTTTGTGTTGCCTTGATTGTTATAATCACTTTTCTTTCCTTGTTCTTTTCGTAAAAGCAAATATACTAATGTTATTGTATCCAACCTAATATAACCAGGTGATATACTACTTCGCAAAGGAAAAACATTACTGATTGTTTCCTCGTCATTTTCAACTCGTTTCATCATAGCAATCATACAGGGTAAATAATCCATCGGTTTACATTTCAAATCATAATAGATGCTTTGTTTTTGGAACTTCTCTTTATCAGGTAGAATATGTTTCTTTTGTTGGGTAATCCATTTATGATAATGTGGATGTGTTGTATAATCAACATCACTCTCTACATTCAATAAATCATTCTTTATTTTTCGCAGTTCCTTTTCCAAATATCTAATCCGCGTTTCCTTTTCTTTTTTGGTAGGAAATATTTTTCTTATTTTCTCAACCAGCATCTTCTTTTTCCAGACAACATTTACAAAGCGTTCTACATAATCTACATAATGTAGTTGGATATTATTTTCATACATCGTCATAATGTCTTCACATAAATAAGAAAGCACATTACTCATATATTCATAATCTAATTGTTCTGGTTGCGTATATGGTTTGTAATGCTCTGTATAGAATGAGGTAAGGTTCTCTATGAGGTCTAATGTTTCTTTCTTGGGTAATCTTCCTTGATTAGTATGTTTTTCTCCACAAACAACTTTCATAATATTCAAAATCAAAACTTTATCAATAGTAGGTATGGTATGAGAGTATGTTTGGTAATAATGAAGAATATACATTTTTAGAAATTGCAAAGTGTGAATAACGATTTTGTGTGCCTTGATGACTACATCATTAATTTTCTTTGTATTTATTTCAGGGTGTTTTAGTATGCTTTTCAGAGAGGTCTTGGTGGATTTGAAAAACTCTGGTGGTTTCTCTTTCGCCTTTTCCATCCCTATATATTTACTAAACATTTTATTTTTAAGTAATTTCTTGATATATTCCTAAATATTTTCGTCAACCTCTTTTTTTAATTTTTCTTTTCTTTTCAAATATTCACGCCTATTGTATTCTTTTTTTTTTTCTGGTGTAGGGGTATATTTTTTATTTCGTTCCTTAATAACATCTTTATTCTTTTCATAATATTCTTTCTTATATGAAGGTGCTGTATATTTTTTGAGATGCTCTTTGGTTGCTTCCAGTTCCTCTTTTAGTTTAGCATTTTCTTCCAATATTTCTTTTATTTTTTCTTCATTCATTATGATATTGTATATAATAAAAAAATATTTATATCTGTTTATTATATTTTGTGCGAACTTAAATATTCAATGGTATATAATTTATCATATCTATGTTGTTTTTGTATTATGGTTATGATGTAGATAACAATAATACCTGTAAATATAACATCTGAAATGTCATGTAACGTGTATGAGCTATGTGATGTTGCGATTAGGAATATCTGATGACACCAAATAGATGGAGTTCTCGGTGACAATGATGTACTCTGAACTGCTCTTGTAAAACTTTGAAATGGGTGAGGTATATT
>Ga0209662_1000878_pt1 | contig 14667 bp, 16 predicted proteins | sample SaaInlV_150m_DNA_4_FD_184662 | JGI IMG/M metagenome (GOLD analysis project Ga0209662, IMG submission 184662) | Marine microbial communities from expanding oxygen minimum zones in the Saanich Inlet - SI072_LV_150m_DNA (SPAdes) (version 2) | ecosystem: Environmental > Aquatic > Marine > Intertidal...
GTTATTCTGGAGGCATCATGATGCTCAGTTGAACAAACTTGCAAAGAATAGGGGCGTCGTTTGGTGTAGTGATTTGTTGAAGGTTGTAAAAACTGAAAATATAATAGAGATTTGGGAAGGATTATTCACTCAAGACCAAGTCAAGTTACTTCATAAGTTTATTAAAAGCTCGAGTCGTAAAGATGCATCTAATGTAGCAATAGAAGCGTTAAGAAATAAAGAGCCAATAGTTTTTTTTACGACAATAAGAAATATTGCTAACAATTGCCCCTATTCTTTACTTTATGCGTTGTGGTTCTCACTGTTTGAAGTAGTAAAGATGTTCTATGAGAAAGCATCAAATATAGTAGGCTATAAATGAAAAAATTAGAATATAAATCTTCTGTTAGTTTTAAAAGATTTCTAGAATTATTAGCAGGGTACATTAAGTCAAATGCCCGGCAGCAGTAATTTATGTCACGTATCATTCTCTGCTAGAAATGGCAGTAATGCTGAATGAAAAAATATTTAAAGTTAAAAACAGTATAAGATAAAATTTAAAAATGAAACATAATTTTTTTAACCAGATTGAAATGCTGTTATTTGATTTTGATGGCGTATTGACTGATAATTTGGTGCATATTGATTCTAATGGTAGAGAATTCGTTTCTTGCAGTAGGGCTGATGGATTAGCGTTTGATGTATTATCTAAATTAGAAAAACCTGTTTATATTTTATCAACTGAAGAAAATTTAGTAGTAACAGCCAGAGCTAGTAAATTAAAGGTTCCGGTGTTGCAAGGTGTCCATGATAAGGAAATAGCACTTACAGAATTAGCTCGTGCGAAAGGCTATAGTTTGCAAAATATTTTATATGTGGGCAATGATTTGAATGATTACCAAGTCATGAAATTGTGTGGGTATACCGCATGTCCAGCAGATAGTCACGTAAAGATTAAAGAAATATCTGATATTATATTAAATACATGTGGCGGTAAGGGCGTAGTTAGAGAGTTATTGGAGGATGCTTTCAAACTTGATTTTGTTGAAATTTTATATAATAAATAGGGAGAAGAAATGTCAATTTTTATAGTTGCAGAAGTTGGAATTAACCATAATGGAGACATGTCAATTTGTAAAAAGTTGATTAATGTAGCAGTGGAGTCTGGCTGTGATGGAGTCAAGTTTCAAAAACGTGATCTTGATCTTGTATATACACAAGAGTTTCTCAGTTCTCCAAGAGAGAGTCCGTGGGGAACAACACAACGTGAACAAAAATCTGGATTGGAGTTTGATTTGGATGACTATAAAGAAATTGATCAATATTGTAAGGAAAAAGGCATTGAGTGGTTTGCCTCTGCATGGGATTTAAATAGCCAAAAATTTTTGCAACAATTTGACTGTAAATACAATAAAGTTGCGTCTGCAATGATTGTTTATGAAGATTTACTTAGGGTGATTGCAAAAGAAGGAAAGCATACTTTTATTTCAACAGGCATGACAACTTATGATGACATTCAAGCTGCAGTAGATATTTTTAGAGAAGCAGATTGCTCATTCGAACTAATGCATACCGTATCAACTTACCCAATGAAAGATGAAGATGCAAATCTTAATATGATTAAAACCTTAAGGAAAAATTTTGATTGTAATGTTGGCTATAGTGGGCATGAAGTGGGTTTAGCGGTTTCTTATGCGGCAGTAGCATTGAATATCACCTCTTTAGAAAGGCATATTACTTTAGATAGGGCGATGTATGGCTCAGATCAATCAGCATCCGTAGAGCCATCAGGGTTTAAACAGTTAGTTGGTGCAGTTAGAAAAATTGAATTGGCAATGGGAGATGGTATAAAGAAAACGATTGAAGCAGAAGCGCCTATCGCCGCAAATCTTCGTCAACACCTTGATCTATAGTGGTAATGCTATGAATAATAAAATAGGTGTAATGCAAGGGCGGCTAGTTCCTAAATATCAAGGTAGATATCAGGCTTTTCCTATTGGAAATTGGCAGGATGAATTTAAAGTTGCTAAAGATTGCGACTTAGACTTGATTGAGTTTATATTGGATTTTAATGATGCAGAGGAAAACCCATTATTGAAATCAGGCGGTGTTGATGAAATAGCTAATGTTAGTAAAGTTACTAATGTGTCAGTAAAAACTATCTGTGCCGATTATTTTATGGAAGCGCCCTTGCATTCGAGCGATGATAAAACGGCAGAAAAAAGCTTTAAAATTTTAGAAAGGTTATTAGAAACAGCTAAGGCATTACAAATTACAGACATCGTTATTCCATGTGTAGATCAATCTAGTTTAGAAACTAAAGAGGCGGTTGATAGATTTGTTGAACAAATAACAAAAATCATCCCAAGAATTGAAAAACAAAATATTAACCTATCTTTAGAAACTGACTTACCGCCAAAGCCCTTTATTGAACTGCTAAATAGCTTGAACTCTAAAAATATTACAGTTAATTATGATATTGGTAATAGCGCCGCATTAGGTTTTGATTCAAATGAAGAATTAAATGCTTATGGAGATAGAATTACAGATATTCACATTAAAGATAGAGTGTTAGGTGGTGGTCCAGTTGCATTGGGAGAAGGTAATGCTGATTTTACAAAGTTTTTCAATAAGCTAAAAGAGTTTGATTATCAGGGTCCTTTTATTATGCAAGCGTATCGTGATGATGAGGGTGTTTTTATTTTTAAGAGTCAGCTAGACTGGATTAAAAGATATATTTCATAATTCCTATGATTAAAGAAATCAGACATACGGGTATTGTTGTTAATGATCTAAAAAAATCATTATGGTTTTATAAAGAAAAAATGGGGTTTAAGGTGTTTAAATATATGGATGAGTCTGGCCCTTTCATTGATAAGATTTTAGGAATAAAAGCTGTAAAGGTTACAACGGTAAAGATGATTCTCAAAAATAATCAAATGATTGAATTATTGGATTTTTATACACACAGGAAAGACATCTTATGTGACTCTATCAATGATATTGGACCAACACACTTAGCTTTTACTGTTGATAATCTTGATGAGATGTATAGTGATTTTTCAAATGAGAGTGTGGAATTTATTTCTGCACCAGAAATGTCTAAAGATGGTAATGTTAAAGTTGCTTTTTGTAAGGCTCCAGAGGGTACGTATATAGAGTTAGTTGAATTGCAATGACGTTGCTTCAAACGAATAATATTGTCGCTTTAATACCAGCAAGAAGTGGATCAAAAGGCGTGCCAAATAAAAATATTAGACATATAGGCGGGACTCCGTTAATTGCTTATTCAATTGCTGCTGCGCTAAAATCAACTCTTATAGATCGAGTGATAGTTTCTACAGACTCAGAAGAATATGCCGAGTTGGCAAGAAGTTACGGTGCTGAAACTCCGTTTATTAGACCTAAGGATATTTCTGGAGATTTGGCAACTGATGTAGAGTTTTTTAAGCATACAATTGATTGGCTTCAAGAGAATGAAAATTTTGTACCTGAATATCTTGTTCATTTACGCCCAACTACACCTTTTAGGAATGCTAAGATCATTGATGATGCCATTAAAGAGTTTATATCTAGTGACTATAGTGCGCTTAGATCGTGCCATAAAATGTCAGAGTCATCGTATAAAACATTTGAAGTTGAAAATAATATATTCAAACGAATATGCAATGGTGGGAATAATATTGAAGGTTCAAATGCTGCAAGACAAGAATTTCCAGTAACTTATGAGGCAAATGGTTATATCGATATTGTGCGATCTGAAATGATCAGTAAGCATAACTTGATTCATGGGAGCTATGTGAGGGCATTTATTACTGATATTGCCCATGAGATTGATGAAGTAAGTGACATTGATTTTTTAGAGTATTTAATTCAAAAAAAACCGGAGTCTAAGGATATATTTAAACAGGAATCATGCAGGGTAAGTGATGAAAGTAAATACTGACAATTTAAAAGGGAGGTGTGCGTTTGTTTCAGGCGCTACAGGAGGGATTGGAAGGGCAATAGCTATTGCCTTAGCAGAAGAGGGTTGTGATCTATTTATAACATCAACAACCAATTCCAGTCTACAACAAGTTGTTAACTCCCTTAAAAAATATAATGTAAGAGTTGCGGCTTGTAGTGGAGACTTATCGAATGAAGAAGAAATTAAAAATATTGTTAAATGTGTAAAGGAAAATTTCAAGGGTGTCGATATTTTAATCAACTCTGCAGGTATTTTTCCTAATGAAGATTTATTTACGATTGACGATGAAGCATACTTAAAGGTTATGAATATAAACTTTAGATCTGCATTTATATTTACTAGAGAATTTTCCAAATACATGTCAAGGGAGAAATGGGGAAGAATTGTCAACATTGGGTCATCTTCTGCATATTCTGGATTTGGAGGAACTAGCCTCTATTGTGCAACAAAACATGCACTATTAGGTTTTTCACGTGCTATACATGATGAGTTGAAGAAATTTAATGTAAGAAGTTACTACATATCTCCCTCATCTACACAAAGTAAAATGGGAATGACAACAAAAGGACAGGACTATGAAACTTTTTTGCATCCAAGCGATATAGCTAAGTATGTAGTATTTTCAATTTCTTTTGATAGTAACATTATATCGGAAGAAATTTTTCTTAAAAGAATGTTAATAAAATAAATGGAAGGCACGAGTATATGAATAATAACAAAAAAACTGAATGTGGCTTGTGTAATGAGAAAGAGTATAAAGTGATTTATAATGGCATTATTCGCGATGGAGTTGCAGGTATAAAAACAACAATCAAACATAAGGTTGTTAAATGTAATGGCTGTGGTTTGGTTAGATTATTAGACAATCCTTTAACAATGGAATATTACCAGTCTGATGAATACCGTAATGCTTACAATGAGACGTCAAGTCCAAGTGATTATATAGAAATGCACGACAACGAGCAACCGTCAAGGTTAGATAGAATTGGTGCTACTTTTTTTAGAGATAAGATAGTTTTAGATTTTGGTTGTGGCGGTGGTGCATTTCTTGATTTAGTGAGTGGCTTGAGTAGAGAGACACTGGGAATCGAACCTTTCTCTGGTTATCACGAATCTTTGATAGACAGAGGGCATGAAATGTTTTCTAATATGGAAACAGCTCAATCAAAATATAAAGACAAAGTAGATAGTATTGTTTCATTCTGTGTATTGGAACATGTTCAAAATCCACAGCAATATCTAAAAGATGCTTGCAGTTTATTAAAAAAATCTGGAAAAATGTATTTAGAGACGGATAACATTCACAATATCTTAATGAAATTTAATATTAATTCCTTTGATGAATTTTTTTATCGTACAGCACACTTATACTATTTTGAAGATAAGACTTTAAGAAAAATGGCAGAACAAGCAGGTTTCTCAGATATAAGAATATCTTTTAGGCATAATTATGATATGTCTAATGTGATGCTATGGTTGCGTGATAACAAGCCAACAGGCAATGGAAAGCTAGATTTTCTAAGTAATGGTGTTGATCAAAATTGGATTGAATTTGTCGAATCATCAGGATTAGCTGATTTAGTATGTATTGAAATGACAAAGTAATATGAATTTAAACCTTAATAATAAGAAAGTTTTAATCACAGGTGCATCAACAGGCATAGGCTTGACTGTTGCTGAAAGTTTTTTACAAGAAGGTGTAAAAACTTGCTTGGTATCTAGAGGCTCTAAAGCCTTGTTTGAAAATGAGAAGAAACTACAAGATATTTACGGTTTGGAAAATTCCTTTGCTTGTAAGTGCGACTGCACCAATATTGAGTCACTCAATAGCTTGAAAAATAGAGTTAAGGATAAGTGGGGTAGTTTAGATATTATTATAGTGAATGTGGGTGATGGACGAAGTGTGCCAGATGCCTTGCCTGATGATGAACAGTGGCAAAAAACATGGAATAGTAATTTTGAATCCGCCTTACAAACTGCTAGAACTTTTTTACCAATGTTAGAAAAATCAAAAGGCTGTTTATTATTTATTTCGTCTATTGCAGGTTTGGAAGCCTTTGGCGCACCTACTGATTATTCAACCGCCAAAACAGCGATTATTGCGCTGGCTAAAAATATGGCAAGAAAATTAGCGCCAGATGTGAGAGTGAACGTCATCGCACCCGGTAATGTATATTTTGAAGGGGGTTCTTGGGATGAGAAAATCAAACAAGATAAAAAACGAGTAGATGAAATTATCAAATCAACTGTGCCAATGAATCGGTTTGCAACACCACAAGAGATTGCCGATTCAGCTCTGTTTTTATGTTCGGATAGGGCGAGTTTTATCACGGGCACTGCTTTGGTGATTGATGGTGGACAAACTGTAGGGGTGATGTAGATGTTAGAAGACTTATTTAGATTGGATGAAAAGGTTATTGTTATAACAGGCGCAACAGGATTGCTAGGTAGAAAACATGCTGAAGCAGTAGCATGTTATGGAGGCACACCAATATTGCTTGATTTATCCCAAAAAGCCGTTGATAGTTTTGCAACACCACAAGAGATTGCAGATTCAGCTGTTTTTTTATGTTCAGATAGGGCAGGTTTTATTACAGGTACCACTTTGGTGATTGATGGTGGACAGACTACCAAAATACTTTAATTTTTTTATAAAAGTCGATGTTTATAGAAGACATACTGAATATTGCAACTTTAAATGAAATTAAATAAAGAAAATACGCAATCGCTAGTACTTGGAAGGATTGTTCAAGATAAGTACAAGTGGGTTATGGTCGATGATAGAATTCAAGCATATATTTATGATAATGATAGAGGTGGCTACAATAAAAAGAGTGGCGGAAAGAGTAAATATGTAATACTGTATATCAATCTTACAATGGCGATATTACGTTCACTATATTATTATTTTAAACAGTATTTTATAACTAGCACAAATAGTAAAAGATTATATGAGTATGTGATCTTGGAATCTGATGTAGAGTATAGGCATTTAAATATAGGAAAAATATTAGATTTGGATAAGTACTATTTTGAAACAATAAAATCATTTGATTTCAATAATATGATGAGTTTTGAGAAAGTAGAATTGTTAGTGCTAATAAAACAGGTGTGGCGTTCCATTATTTTATATCATCATGTAATCTCCTTAAATTTTCCAAAACAGCTTGAATGTATATTAGTACGGAATGCACCTACTTTTATTTCATCATATGCATATTTAGTAAGTTTTTTTTTAGCTATTAAGGAAAAAAACAAATTGTGTAGAATATACACTGCAGCTGGAGAATCTTTGTCATCGTATGCATCGGTATTTGCAGGTTTAGAAGTTAATTACCTTTCCCACGGGTATCTTTCTAAAAACGCTTCTTATTCTTATCCGTGTTTTAAATCGATATACGTTTATTTTATAGAAGATAAAAAATATCTAGAAAACATTAATTTGCCATTTAATATTTTTGTTTATAACTTTAAGAGACTTAAGAGACTTAATTCTTCCATTATTATTTTTCTTGATCATTATCACCATAATGATTATAAAATTTTATCTGATGTAGTTAATTTGTTTATTTCTAATGCATATGAAGTACATGTAAAAATTCATCCTGTATTAGAGATAAATAAACATCAGAAAGTATGGATAAATAATAATAATATTAAGTTAATTGATAATAAAGAACTATGGGATGCCTATAGTTCGATTAATAAAATAAAGCCTAAATTCACTATTGGATCAGTTAGCACGGCGCTAGGAGAGTCTCTTAATATGGGTGTTATTCCTATTTCTGTTGATGTTCTTGCGAAAGAAGCCGATAACTATAATGCGGTTTCTTCTAAATATATTTACCCAATACAAAAGAGAACTATTTCATGGAAATTAGAAAGTAATATTGTTGTTGATTTGATAAAAAATAGGCTGGCTTATGGTGAGATTTTAACTATGTTAAAAGAGAGGTGATTTTGTATTTTTATTATAAGAAAATTCTACTTTTGTTAGGTGTTAATTTTTTTTGGGATTACAATGAGAAATGAAAAAAGTAGATTCTTTAGATTAATTGTGCTGTTGTTTAATGGAATATGGTCAGTTCCTCTAGTATTTATTATTAGAGCCATAAGGCCGATTGTAACAATTAAAATTGGTACATTTTTTTCTACTAGAATAGGGCATTTTGTTGCAGATACAGCACAACAATGGGCTGCAAATAAGAAAAACCCATGGAATATAATTTGCTTATATTGGCTACCAGATAATACGTGCAATATTCAGTGGGAGAAAATGGTTCGCAGAAATCTATTTGTTCATTCTTGGGTTTACTATATCGATCGTTGGAATCGATTACTCCCTGGCGGTGAAAAGCATTATTTACCCTCCACTTGTACTGGATCGCTTGATATCAATGGATTTTTAGAGAATACAGGCGACTCATTTTCTTTTTTATCAAATGAGGAGAATGATGCAAAAAGCTGGTTAAGAAGCAAAGGATGGAGAGAAGGAAACCCTTTTGTTTGTTTGATGGTTAGAGACTCTTTATATTTAAATCAAGACCCGTTGCACAGTAACAAGTATGATTGGAGCTATCATAGTTATAGAAATTCAGATATTCATACTTATAGCCTTGCAATTGAGTGGCTAGCCAATAATGGCGTGTGGGTTATTAGAATGGGGAAAATTGCATCAGAGCGAATGTTATTATCTCATCCAATGGTAATTGATTATGCATTTGATAAAGGAAAGAGTGATCTATTGGATATTTGGTTATTTGCTAATTGCAATCTATGTATTAGTTCTGGTACTGGTCCAGATATGATTAGTGATGTGTATCGTCGCCCAACACTATTTGTGAACTTTATTCCTGTAATCCGTTTATTTTCATGGAGCCATAGTTTTATCTATCCAAAACATCTAATTTGGGAGTCGTCCGGTATTTATTTGACATTATCAGAACATCTTGATCATAGTTTTGTGTCAACAGAAGAGTATCGTATGGCCGGTATAAAAATTATTAATCTTTTGCCTGATGAAATTCTGAATGCAGTTCAGGAGTCATGGGAGAGAATAACTGGCATCTGGATTAATGATAAAGATGATACTAAAGATAAAGAACAATTCTGGGCTAAGTTAAAAACAAGTCCAGAATATCTTGAGTTGCATGGCTTTATTCACCCGGAGTCAAGACTGCTATCAAGTTTTTTGCGTGATAATAAATTTTTTTATAAATAAATATTGTTTCCTTGAATTGTTGGGGCGTTATACTCAGAGGATTAAAAACCTAGGCATTACTATCTCAATGGATGGCAAAGGCAGGGACGCAGATAACATCTGCATTGAGAGCTTCTGGCGAAGTTCCAAATGCGAGAGGACTTACTTAAACGAATATCAAACAATCAATGAGCCAACTACTGATGTAGATGACTACATTGAGCTTTATAACTATAGAAGATTCCATAAAACATTAGACTACAAAAAACTAATGAACGCATATCAAGAAAGTATAAAATTGAACCAGAAAAAGAAGAGGACCGTCTAGATGTTCTATATAAGAAATTTTAAAAAGTTGTCAGAGGTTTTGGGGTGATAAACTTTTGGGGTGATAAACTGTTGTTTCTTTATTGGATAAATATGGTATCTTTTCGCAAGGTCAAATGGTTATTTTTCTTTGCATTTATGTAATTTTACTTATTGGTTCAAAGAGTTTTAGTGTGACGTTTTTTATCTACTAAGAGCGTTAATCTTATAATGTGAATTTAAAAGTAAATAAAAGTTTATTTTAATTGCATTTAATAATTATGAGAAATTACTCTTGGAATGTGCAGAAAAGGTTTCTTGGGTAGTTAATGCATTAATTATATATTGATACAAAAATAAAAAATTCAATTTACAAGTGAATAATAAAAGAGTTGCAATAGTTATAGATTCCATTGGATATGGTGGTGCAGAACGTTTACTAGTATCTTTATTATCACATATGGATAGAAAAAGTGTAAATATTGATGTTATAGTATTATTTTCTGACTTGTCACTAATTAAAGAATTTCAAAAAACAGGTGTAAATATAATAACAATCGATGAGAATTATTGTAGTAGATGGAATATCGTCAAGATATTGTATAAGATTCTAATTAATACAGATAATATTAAATATGATATTGTTTGGGGACACCTTTATTTTGGAAATATTTATTCTACTATTTTTGGCATTATAAAAAAAATAACAATTGTATGGACATTGCATTCACCTTGCGTATATACCGACAAAAATATAAAATTTAGACACAGATTTAGACAGTTATTTGAACGTATATTAGGGGGGCTTTCTGATTTAATAGTTGCAGTTTCATATGCTGTAGAAGAGGATTATAGGCATATAATGAAATGGGAGCATATTAAGGTAATCTACAATGGTGTTGATTTTTCAGTGTTTCCTACTAAGTGCACTAAAACTAAGGGAAATCTAGTTAGAGATAGGTATAAAATTTCACCGACTGATTTTCTAATTGTAACTCCAGGCAGGTATGCAATAGAAAAAGGACATATGGTAATCTTGGATGCATTAAGGATACTGGAAGATCAATATTTTATTAAACCTAAATGGATAACGGCTGGACATGGTGGTCTTAAGTCGTATATACAAAAAAAGTCTCTTTTGGAAGGACTGAGTGATAGATTTATAATGCTGGATGCATTGATTCACTCTGAACTACTAGCTCTAATGTCATGTTCTGATACTATTGTAATTCCATCTATCAGAGAGCCTTTTGGTATTGTAGCTGTAGAGGCTATGGGTCTAGGAATTCCTTTAATAAATTCAAAAGTTGATGGATTAATTGAAGTAGTTGGTAGTCATAACTGTTCTGTGGTAATTTCACCTGGAAATTCGCAGGAGTTAGCGGATGCAGTTTTTTTACTGTATTCTAATTATGAGTTACGCAATAAATTAGCCCACAATGGGTATAAAAGAGCAAGGAAAGAGTTTGATATATTAAAATGCTCTAAAAAATGGGAAAATTTATTAATAGAATTATAGAATTTTTATGTTTAGCCTTGTTATTTATATATGAATAGTCATTATTTTTCTTCTTGCCCATTATGTGCAAGCCCTGTTATTTCTGATAATATTGCTTTCCCGTATCAAACTTTATGGGATGGCGAGTTATGGAAGTATATTAAATGTTCAAATTGTGAAACTGTGCACATTTCCCCTGTGCCTAGTAACAAGCAAATAGAAAAAATGTACTCTGGAGATAAGTATCATGATATTTTTTATTTAAAAGAAGAGCTGTACAATTACACAATGCCAAGTGAGGTTTCTGCATTAATTCCTAATGGAGATATGTTAGATTTTGGTTGTGGTTACGGTGATTTTATTAGTGTAGCATCCAAAAATGGCTATCAGTGTTTTGGTGTTGAATATAATAAAAGTGTGTGTGAGTATACTTCTAAAAAAACCAGATGTATTGTTAATGACTTATCTTGGTTTTTAGCTTCCGATATAAGATTTGATGTTATTCATATTGGCGACGTGCTTGAACACTTACCTAATCCAAAGCAAACACTACAATCTTTGCAAGTGTTACTAAAACCTGACGGTATTTTTTTTATTGAAGGGCCTCTTGAAAGAAATACAAGCTTGGTGCTATTTTTTTCTATTCTTAACGGTTATATAAAATATAAGTTTTTTAACAGACAATTAGAAAATAAATATCCCCCATTTCATTTGTGGCAAAGTAATAGACATGCAACTAGAGATTTTTTTATTAAGCATACAGGATTGAAAGAGTTGCATTTTTCAATTAGTGAGACTGCCTGGCCATATATTGATCCATCTCATTCGTTGACATTACAAACGGCGGTGAAGTTTGTCATAGGAAGTACTGCAATAATTGTATCAAAAATTATCCCTATATTTGGTAATCGATTTTTAGGAATTTATAAGTTATGTTAATTTTTATACAGCTATGAATAATAATTTAAAATTACAGGAAGTGATGGTGCCACTCCTTAGGTGTCCAGTATCAAAATCTAACTTATATATAAAAAATGATTTTTTAATTAGTTCTAGTGATAATTCTATAAGATATCCAATCATTGACCATACGCCTGTTTTAATTAATAATGATAATAGTCTTTTTAATACTGCTGAATACAATAATAATAAATGCGTTGATCCTAAGTCAGATGAAGGTGATAATTATAAAAGACTTGTAAGTAAATTTATACCAAGTATTAGTAATAATTTAGTTGCAACTAAAAACTTCAAACTTATAGCTGAGTTAATTCCAAAAAATTCTAAAATTCTGATATTGGGAGGCGGGAGTAAAGGCCAAGGAATGGAGTGTATTTATGATAATAAATCTTTTACAATAGTCAATTCAGATGTGTATTTTAACGATTCATTGCATTTAATTTCAGATGCACACGATATTCCGTTTATTGATGATACTTTTGATCTAGTTGTAATACAGGCTGTTCTTGAACATGTTATTGATCCTGTGCGTTGTGTTGAGGAGATATATAGGGTGTTGAAAAAAGATTCATTAGTTTATGCTGAAGTTCCTTTTATGCAACAGGTTCATATGAGAGAGTATGATTTTACAAGATTTACATATTTGGGATTACGTCGATTATTTAGAAACTTTCATGATATAGGAAGCGGGGTTTGTTGTGGTCCCGGTATGTCTCTTGCTTGGTCATATTCCTATTTTCTAGGGTGTTTTTCAGAAAATAAAATTGTGAGAAAAGTTATTACATATTTTTCATATTTAACTTCTTTTTTTCTAAAGTACTTAGACTATTATTTACTAAAAAAGCCTGATGCTTATTCTTGTTCATCTGGATTTTATTTTATTGGTAGAAAAACAGACGAGATTCTTTCTGATACTGAATTACTCAAACAATATAGAGGGCTTTAAATATGTACCTCGAATTTGTTATTATTTAATTATCATGGATAATCTAAACCAAAATATTCTATATATTACATACGATGGACTCCTGGATCCATTGGGCGCTAGTCAGATACTTCCATATATTAAAGCAATATCTAGCTACCAAAATAGCATGCATGTATTGAGCTTTGAAAAAAATAATAAACTCTTATGCGATGGTGAATCTATGCTGCTAGATATTGCGCCTTATGGCATAAAATGGAAGCCATTAAGTTTTACAGAAGGGTTTTGGATATTCAGTAAAGCTTGGGATTTGAGCCGTATGTACTTTTTCGCACTTTTTTTGGCCTATAAATATAATATACAAGTTGTACATGCCAGAAGTAATATTCCGGCGCAAGTAGGATTTTTTTTGAAAAAAATATTTAACTGTAAATTAATATTTGACTTTCGGGGGTTATGGGTAGATGAAAAAATAGATAAAGGTAGCTGGGACTTAAAATACTGGACACACCGAATGCAATATAAATATTTTAAGAGGGTTGAAAAAAAAATATTGGAGGAAGCAGATCAAGTTGTAGTCTTAACACAAAGGGTTGTCAATGAAGTCTATAATTTAGGAGCTTCCCCGTATTCAAAAATTACAGTTATTCCTTGTTGTGCAGATTATGATCATTTTGTTCTTTCAACTAGTGACTCTAAATCAAAAGCTATGGACTTAGTTGGAATTCCACCTGAGTCTTTTGTCATCGGCTTCTTAGGCTCTGTTGGCAAGACATATATGCTAGATTATTTCTTTCGTTTGTTTAAGTTATCTATTGATACTGTTCCTAATCTTCATGCTCTTATGATTACTCAAGATTGTATTGAATTAAATAGAATCATGAAAAAAAATATCCATAAAAGTCTTAATAATCGTATACATATTAAATCTGCTAGTAGAAATGAGGTGCCATTATTATTGCCTGCTATAGATATAATGGTGAATTTTGTTATTCCATCTTATGCCCGTATGTCAATGTCACCAACTAAGATGGCAGAGTGCTTTGCAACTGGAATTCCAGTTATATCTAGCTTTAATATTGGTGATGTAGATGAAATTATTAATGATTTGAAGGCTGGAATGTTGGTTAATCCATTACTGGATTCAGATTTATTAAATGCTATTAATAATATTAATAGCATTAAAGAAAATGGCGGTAAAAGATTGCGTAATATCTCTAGACCATTATTTGGATTAGAGGTAGCCAATAAGCGTTATATGTCGGTATATGAGGCAATAAAGCACCGAGGTGTTAATTGAATTTAGCAATATTTTCAGTTAATTGTAGAATACTGATACGTAGCTCTTATAAGGTTGATAGTAGATAATGGCTATATATTGGATTATGTTTATATTACCCATGCTATTTACTCTGCACCCGGTTAGAGTAAGTAATGATCTCCGTAGGTTGGCATTTTGGTTAATTGGCATATTATTTATTCTAATAATAGGATTAAGGCATGAGATTGGTGGAGACTGGGATCGTTATATAAGTATTTATGCACATCATCTTAATTCACCATTTAATTTTCAAAATTTTACAAGTGGTGATTATGTATATGAGTCAATCCACTGGTTCTCACTTAATTATTTAAATGGTGTTTATTTTACTAATCTAATATGTGCATTAATTTTTATGTCAGGCTTAATTAGATTTTGTAGGACAATGCCAACCCCATGGTTGGCGTTTTTAGTTTCAATTCCTTTTTTGGTTATTGTTGTTTCTATGGGCTATACTCGGCAAGGGGCAGCCGTGGGATTCTTATTATTGGCATTAGTTGATTTAACTAAA
>Ga0209662_1000892_pt1 | contig 14514 bp, 20 predicted proteins | sample SaaInlV_150m_DNA_4_FD_184662 | JGI IMG/M metagenome (GOLD analysis project Ga0209662, IMG submission 184662) | Marine microbial communities from expanding oxygen minimum zones in the Saanich Inlet - SI072_LV_150m_DNA (SPAdes) (version 2) | ecosystem: Environmental > Aquatic > Marine > Intertidal...
TATAGATTTTATTTGCCGTCTGTTTTTTTTAACATAGGTTTAACTATTTCGTCAACCAAGATCTGCCCAACCTGTATAGAGGCGTCGCGCTCACTAAGCTCATTAGATGTAACTTTGGCACTGGCATTAAGCATAAACTTTAATCTATCGTAATTATACGATTCACTTAAGGCAATGTTTAGTATACTCGGAAATTTTTCAAAAATATATGGGTATTCCGTCTGCATTTTATTGCGCATAGTATCTTTATCACAAGAGCTATTTATGGCCAGTTGTTCTTTATATTCCACATGTATTTTAAGAGATTCTTCTAATATTTGCGCACTGTTATATTCCATTTAAGTAATACTATATATAATTTTTTATAAATAAACTTATAAAAAAATATATATTAATAGTAACATATTAAATGCCCAAAGTTAAAAAAAACGCTTTTTTTTACCCGAGTCAGCCCGCAAATACAAGTTCGTCCAGCCCATCCGAACAGGCAAATGAAGATATTAGTAATCAGGATAGGCGAAACAATAGATTAATTAATCTTACTGAAGGTAAACACAACACTGTAGAGAATTTTAATAACTCTGTACAGTTGGATAGGGCTCATTATCATACCGGTAAAAGCGACTATTATAATTATAGTGATTTACATATCGGCAACAATGTATATAATGTAGACATATCTTTACATCGCCCCGGTAATAATTCGAAATAAGCCCTTCTGATAAAAGTGATGGGTGTGAGATTCGAACTCACGCTCGTAAATTTCAGAGACCTGGAGGATTCCATTGCTTTAACCACTCAGCCAACCCATCAATATAATTATATATCTTTCCTTTATGTAATTTTATTCCATTTTAAATTTACAAATGTCTTAAACCCTACATTTAAAATAACAGTTTTTTAAATTAGTATATAAATATGGGTATTACGTTATCTACATTTAAATATTCATTAGAGTATTCATCTTTACCAAAAACGCACAAAGGGTGCTGTATACCCTTATATAATTATGAATTCTTGTTTACAACTGACCCGTCGTGGTTTATTTATAAAGAATTACATACACTTCGACCCAAGTGGCTATATTATCACGGTTATATTGGAAATGTTATAAAAGATGGTATATGTTCGACGACGGTTTCAGATTTAAAATTGGAACAACAATCACTTAAATTTACGTCATTACTGGAATTAACAACTTTTTTAAAATCACCTTCCACATCATTCGGTATAGATGGGAGTAAATTCTGTAATATTAACAATAATTATATTAATCAACTCGTTTAGACAACCGATTTTTCAGGCGTGAGTCTGTCATCGGATACAGCGGTTCTGGGAGAATACATGTCAATACTATCGGCACTTTTACGAATATAGTCATTATCTATTGAAAATTCTATTTTTCTGGACTGCACACTGACATCTGGTTCGGTTCCATATGTATTTTTAGGATTATCATTTATAATAGTCTCATTTATAATAATCTCATTATCAATTGGCGTTGGAGCGGTAGAAATATTAGTATCTGCCAGAGTTTCTGCTATATCTCGCGGTAACTTGGGTAAGGTAGTTTGTGAATGATTAGTTTGTAGACAAGGACAACAATATTTATTATATATTTCGCGACAACATTTACAACTCATTATTTATTATAATAGATAAAGATATATTTATATAAAAAATATTAATTATTTAATTTATTTATAAATGATTAACATTTTTGTTTATTAAAAAAAAATGTTAATATCTTAATAGTATGGAGACGTCTAAAGTCAAAAGATATACAGCTATACTTGAAATAGTTATATTATTAGTGGGTAGTGTATATATAATTAATAAATTATTATTAGACAATCATATAGCCGACGTTTCTAATAATTTTAACGAACATAGGCAGAATCCAGCTACTATAATTACTGCTGGATTATACGGTAAGTCTTCTCGTAATGTATTAAGTGGGATAATTGGTCAAAAAATAACTGCGACATTTAAGGGGTTTTTGAAACTGTTTAATCCAATATTTAAAATGTTCGCCAAGATGTTATCTAAATTCCAGGGATCCATTAATGGTATACGTGGTATGCTGCGACCCATTCGAAATTATTTCAATAATACCGCTAAAATGTTTTATGATAAAATACAGAAGTTTACAATAGGTATACTTTATTCTATGCACAAAATGCGTAATTCAATGCGCAGAAGTATGTCTGGGTTTAATATAATGATGCATACATTGGAACATACTAAAAATAGTATGGAATCAATAGTTACGTCCCCGCCTGTAGAATTGGCCGTTAAATTTTTATCAAGAGCTGAATGGATTGCCGACAAGGGGTCCGATTTATTTTGCTTTGACGCAGATACCTATATTAAATTACAAGATGAAAGTTATAAAAGAATAAGTCAAATTGAATTAGGAGATATTCTGGAGGACGGCGCCGAGGTAGTAGCTGTTCAAGAATTCGCAAACAAAAACACGCTATATAAATATGGCCACATATATTTATCAGGTGGTCATATTGTAAAAGAAGATAATAACTGGACCACTGTAAATAAATCTCGCTTAGGGACAGCGACATACGTTAGTCCCCCATATTTGTTCTGTTTAAGCACTACTACGGGTAATATACAAATAGATGGAATATTGTTCAAAGATTATGAAGGGAGTGTTAATAAATTTGTAAATATGACTATAAATTCGTTAATACTAACAAAGTTAAATTCGCCTGATAAATCCAGGAATAAATCCTGTGATAAATCCTGGGATAAATCCTGGGATAAATCCTGGGATAAATCCGGGAATATGTCCGGGAATAAAGCCGCGGGAATATATTCATATGGACCTGATTATTTAGAAAACGGATTCCATCCCGGTACATTTATTGAAATGGCTACACCGGCTTTAAAATCCATTAAAAATATAAAAATAGGAGATATATTAATTGATAATAATAAAGTCATCGGAAAGGTTCGCATAAATCCCAAATACATAAAATACTATAAAGATACAAATGGCAACCTTGTAACTAGTAATACTAAGATACGGCATAATGGTATTTGGAAAAATGTCGAATTATTACCGGATATACTTCCAGAAACCGGTATGAATGACACGGTGGCTTATAATATAATAACCGAAAGTTCCACTATACAAGTTAATGGTAATAATGTATATAGAGATTATATTGAACTCCAAGATGAATATATAGAAACTCAGATTGAAAAGTTGGTTTTATTATCCGCAAATATGTTTAATTAAGTTAAAAATAAATATCACTGAATAGTAGTAGAATGCTTGAAATATTAGTAATAAATTATAAACCTATTGGTAAAATATTATTGATATCGGTTATATTTTTAACGATACACGTGGTGGTATTGTACGATAAAATAAAACGATTTCTATTAGATAACTGGGGTGAATATAGATCACACCCCTTAGTAATACCGTTCGCCGGTTTTATTAAACCCGAAGAAGGTAAAACCGCTTTGGAATCATCATCAAGTAACTTTAAAAAGGTTATTGCCAATATGGTATCTTCACTTTTAAAGATACTAATGACGCCCATATACCCTATATTACAGTTATTATTAAATCTATTCAATACTATCAAGGGTGTATTAAATGGAATACGGGGACAAATAAACGTAATGAGGAACTTCATGTTCAAACTGTTTGAGAAAATGTATATTCGTTTGCAAAATGGTATGGCAGCCCTAACATTTTATTTTTTAAAGTTACGCGAGGGGCTGAAACGGTCTTATGGATTATTTAACTTAGTCATTGGTACCGTCGAACATTCATTTATGTTTTTCGAATCATTGGTGAAAGGACCGGTCGGTAAATTTGGTCAAATCGTGGGAGATGTCGGGTATGCTTCGGCTATTTTCACACTTGGTCCATGGGGTCACACAAGTTGGGAAAAGGCGGTATGTTTTAATCCAAATACATCAGTTGTCATGAATAATGGCTATCGCCGGGTATTGAATGATATTAAGGTGGGAGATATATTAATAGATGATAATAAAGTTATCGCTAAAATAGACGTGGAATATCCACCCAAATATATATACAGTTTATATGGTATCGAAGTTACACGGTCACATTTCGTATATTATAATAATAGTTGGATAAGAGCTGGGAACCATCCAGATATATTGTGTATTCCATATAATTATGATAAGGTAGTTTGTCTTGTTACACAGACGGGTATCATAAATATAAATAATGTCATATTCAAGGATTATCTGGAAATTCATGATATTTCTGTTAACAAAAATATCGATAAAATGATAGAGGATTACCTAAATAATACCACCGAGTCAGAATACACTTCATCCATTGATTTATTGTCAGGAATACCTATTTCAAGCAATATATATAACGGAGATATACTAGGAACGGTATATATAGATCCGGAGATACTAACAATGTACGATATTGATGGACAATATCTTTCATCAAATACATTAATTTTGGAAAATGGAAAATGGGTCAGAGCATATAAACACAGCCGAGCCGTGTTTATAGGTAAGATTAATACACCATGTGTTAATTACGTTACTACCTCAGAAAAAATAATTCTTGATAACGGCTTAGTCATTAGAGATTTCACAGAAACCCGCGATGATTCGTTAAATGATACCATTGATACGTACACCGAACAGCATTTATAATAAAATTTATTATCCAATAAATTTTGTTATCCAATAAATTGTATATTCAATAAAGTTTGTTATTATTATATTAATTTATATTAATACGTATAATGGTTATATCACAAAGTGTCTATATCATTATTATAATAATATATTTCGTAATATACTCCAATTTATTTAATAATAACTTCAAAGATTACCTTAATAATAATTGGAGAGATATTCGTTGTCAGCCACATATTATACCGATCGCCGGATTATCTGATTCGGCTGAAGGCACTAATTTTTTCAATAAAACATTTAATAATTTTAATTCTTGTACATCAGGCTACATTAAATCATTTATGAGTGTGTTTTTAGCGCCATTTATATCTATATTTGGTGGCTTAACAAGTGGACTGAGTTCAATCAGACGTATTATAGATGTATTTCGCAGAATGTCAAAAGTATTGCGGGAAATGTTCGCCACACTTGTTGAAAATACGGCTAAACGAATGGCAAATTCATATTCGGCCATAATGTATTTCCAAGAAAAATTAAAGGTGCTTATTAAAAAACAGACGGCTATGTTTGAGGTATTATCTCAATTTGCGGCCACTATACCATTCATGTTATACAGTTTTTCACGGGGACCTATACCCCGATTTGGTGTATGGTTATCTAGATATGTTGGCGTATTAATTGCGGTATTCGTGATATGTTTAGCATGTATATTTGGCGGACCTTTTACAAAGATGGTAGCGTGTCCAATCTGCGCAGTATGTTTCACAGGAGATACTAAGATTGATTTACCAGATAACACCTCTCAATCAATTAAATCAATTAAGATTGGTGACAAAATAAAAGACAATACGGTAATTGGCACACTATATATTAAAAAACATATGGCAGATACCTATACATACAATGGCACCACTGTATCTGGGAGTCATCTTGTTTTTGAAGATAATAGATGGGTAAGAATTGAAAATTCCAAAAAATCTATTCCCCAAATACTCAACACGGAACTATATTGCCTGATTACAAGTAATAATACTATAGTTATAAACGACACAGTATTCAGAGATTACGAAGAGTCTGTTGATAGAGATATTAAATTAACAACCAATTATAAATTTGCGAAACATATCAATAATAGTGATAATAATGTTAATAATGAAAGTATTAAAACGGCAGATGATATAAACCATTGTTATTATTGGGGATTTTCTGATACTGGAGCGGTATATTTAGACGGAGAGTATATATTAATGAAAGACCTCATTAATAATCCTAATTCTTACAACGGTATAATGGGAGTTGTCGCAATAGACGCAGATGCCAATATGTATAATTATAAGGGGATTATTGTAAGTGGATCAACACTGGTATATGATAATAATATGTGGATGCGCGTATTTCAAACAAAATGTGCTATTAAATCTGGAAAAGTAAAAACTATATATAATCTCATAAGCAACAATAGCATAATAATTATGCGTGGAAACTCTGGTAATATATCATTTAGAGATTTTATAGAATCGTCGGACGACTCTATAAATGATACGGTGGATAAACTGGTGGAAGAAAGATTAAACGCGCCGCTTAATCCGGTATAGCGGGCGTACTTAGTTCCGCACATGGTTTTGTACATGGTTTTGTACATGGTTTTGTACATGGTTCTATATATGTTTTATAAAACGAGTCGGCGAATTCACCGCCACTTTGGAATCCATCGTGTATAGCTTCTCTATTAAAATCTACAAATAAAAGTGTCATCGGATTCGCAATCGCGACAACATCTTCCGTATCAATTATGTCACGAAGTTTCTGAGTATTCACTGAATTACATCGGGCTATATCAATTAAATTAGCAAGATATGTCAATAGATTGGCATTGTCGCCCGATATATAATTAAAATGTTCCTGGTCATATCCTAAAATTAATGTAATATCGGCATCACATTTATTAATATGCTTAATAGGATACGTTTCCAACAGTCCACCGTCGGCATAAGACGAATCTTCTATACTGACTGGATTGCTAACCACCCAAGGAGATGCCGATGCCGTAATATAATCTAAAATATTTAAATCAGAACCGTATACATATTTCGTCTTTCCATTATGTAAATTAACAACCGCGCATGAGTATTTATCTTGATATTCCTTTGAATGGGTCTTCCAACTATCGCCGGCAGTACTTTCAATAAGCCTTTTAACTTTCGCATTTGAAAATAAGCCACTGTTATAATATCCGTAATATAAACTCTGCATACCACCAATGATACTTGTATCTGACCAATTATCGAATAAATCATTAATATTATTTATATTAAGCCATGTATTTTTTAATGTTTCACATGCATCGTTCATTATGGCAAAGCCGTTTATAGACCCGACCGATGTTCCATCCACGCGGGCAATTTCAAAATGGGTTCTGTATTTAGTAAATAATTGATATAAAAAACCTGCCTGAAATGCTCCTCTGACCCCGCCACCGGGTAAAATAAAATGTATTTTAGGTATTTTGTTCATAATTTATTATATTAATATATAATTTGTATACTTTAATATGATATTAATTAAATAAGTTTATATTAAAATGGGCAATTGCTATTCTAAGAATAATACGACACGTTCTACTACTAAAGAATATAAATATAAAAGGTCAGACTTACATATAGATATTCCCACATCAGACACGAATGCGCACACTATTGCTGTAAAACGCGGCAGACGACCGGTGTCGAAAAATTCATTCTGACCAATGTAATTAATAGTTTACCACCAGCATGTATGTTCATTACTTATAAACTCCCCCGATATGGTTGATACCATTACTATTCTTCATCAGAGTGTAAGATTGTAATACTTGGGGACGATATAAATTTGATTATAATTGTATGAAGTGTAATTATTCATCCTAATTATGCTTGAGTTTTCTAATTTTATTATATTTACGCTGTTGTCTACATTATTGGTAGAATTATTTCATGTAGTTATTTCGGTCATGTTTCCGTATCGAGAATATATCGCAGGAGGCACCGACCAGAATATTACTGACGAAATTATGAAAGTAATTCAAACAAATTATATGTATGCCACTTCTAAACTTCGAACAACGAAATGCAATTGGCCGATTGGAATAGTTGTTGGCAGAATAACGAAAACGAATATATATTGGTTCGCCTATATAAATATTCACGCTTCTAATAATAATCAATCAAATAAATATACATTTAATGTTCAATTATACGCGACGAAGGCTATAGAATTAGTTCAGAAAGAGGGAGGCGATAGGGGCGATTCTTCAACACCTATAGGCACTTGTGTAGAAGGTTCTATAAAAAATGATACTCAAAATAAACCGGAACTACCAAAATATGTATCAACTTATAGGAAGTATGGGAGATGGAAAGGGAGCGATTATCGTAAATTAAATATAAGAATCAATCCGGATTTAGCAGTTCCATCTCAAACTCAAATTATAGAAACAATCAGTGATATGATAACAACCAGTAAAGAGAACGGTTTTACTTATGGAGGATTCTTTCTAATTACTGGCCCAACAGGATGTGGTAAGTCTACCATTGCTAAATTATTAGCCAACCATTTAAATGGTTCTTTATGTGATGATTTTATCTTAACTAAACCGGGATATAGTATATACGACTTAATAAATATAGTCGAACCGGATACAGACAATCCACTTGTCTTATTATTAGATGAAATAGATCAGAGTATTTCAAAACTTCATGAAGGGATGGACGACCCTCATAAATGGTTAAATACAGTAGTATCAAACAAGGAAACTTGGAATACCTTTGCCGACCAACTCTCTGATTATGATAATCTAATTATAATTGCCACTACTAATAGAACAAAGGAATGGTTTGATGGTCTTGATTCATCATATCTTCGTTCAGGAAGGATAAATAAGTATTTCGAAATAACTACAATTGAAGGTAGACCACTTTCTGAAAAAATAAATCAGATGCGTTTTAAAAAGACCAAAGAAGAATAAAATAACGTTCTTACGTATATCTATTATATTACACCTTTGTTCATTTAAAACGCCGATTTTATTTAATAATATTTAATTTAATATTAATTTATGAAGCCGCTCTATAACATATCCTTCTATCGGGTTTTCACTATACTCTAACATTTTAATAATTTTTAAATAGAAATTTTTTGGCTTTTGTAAGATTTTTTTTTTTGCTACAATAAATTGAGCTCCTCCACCAAAGTTGAAATTCATATTTTCCTTTTTTTCATTAAATATTTTTTCATAACAACTTATTAATGGTATTCCAGGATGATATTTACAACCAGCCAAATTACATTCTAAAATATTTTCGCTTAAAAACTCAAAATCAATATTCAATTCTGTATTATTAACATATTTTTTTAAATCAGATATTATATTTGGTGAATGGTCAAAAGGGTTTGCTTGTAAAAATATAGTGTAATCTGATAAATTTTCATAATTATCGTATATATGTTTATAATATGTATGACCCTCTCTACCAACGTTATTCAGATAAATTTCATTATATTTACCTTCTAATGGAGTTCCTTTGTTATAAATAATTACATTTGAAAATTGTTTAGTCCATTCTATATTTTCATTATATCTTGCTACTACGATACAAAAATTCATATATATATAAATATTATTTATATATTACCAAATTTAAAATTTCAAGTCGGCGTTTTAAATGTTCAAAGGTGTAAAACAAACGATCTGTATTATATATTAAAGCAATTGGTTAGTGTAATATACATATGGGGAAAAAAAGTAAAAAAACTCAAGTGCCCACATCCAAGAAACTTAAGAATATTGCGGACCGTATACAATCTGTTACAGTTGCTAAAGAAAAACTTAATTCAATTGGACTGAGTCCCGAAATAGAGGGCATAAAATACTTTTATGAAATATGCGATGAATATATTAATTCTGGGATAAATAAAACAGGTAGTATCAAGCTGTATGGGTTTAAACGAATATTGGAATACATTTTGCCCGAAAATTACCATACAGACGTGTCAGTATTATTAAAATATGATAAATCGGTATAATACGTATATTATCAATAATTATAATCAATTACATAATAATGAGTGAAATTTATGAGAAAGATTTTGAAGACTTTGTGAATAATATATTTTATAACGAACCGCGGGAGGAACACAGTATTATATTAGCGGAGACACCTGATATAAATAGCCTTTTTGATAAACTTGTTCGAATATTTAACGCGGCGATCGATATTTTATATGACACTACGGGCGACCTTTCGGGATTGGAAAATATCACGCAACATGATATAGATAAACTCACACAATACTTTAAATCATTTAGCATAATTATCCAATTTAAAATTTGTCACGAAACATCTGTTCGTAATGTAGACGCATTTATATTGAACAATACAAACGATATAGTTCAAGAACACAATAGTATATTAAAGCTTTATCCAGATATCCCGGTTATTGCCGATGTGATATCGCCAACTGTTATTACATCAAACTGTTTATCAGACCGTCGGTTAAAAATCAAAACGGGCAATTTATACTATTTTATTTCCTTTGGGAAATATATTATACAAGTTTAATATTTTATTAAAATGTTCTAATATTATAAATGGTATCAGCTTGCGCAAATGAAAGAGACCAATATGAAACTACGTTTAGTCATTTTGTAAAGACGTTAACCAAAACATTTATAACATTAACAATTATTGTTATGGCTATGTCTTTAAAAAGCCGCTTAATTACATCGAATACCACCCTGTTTTATAGCGCCTTATTTATAATAGGCGGGTCTCTATTATTATCAATATTAGCTACAGTGGACCAATATGTATATAATAATGTTATATTAGGGATAGGATTGGCGCTGGGATTGCAAATGATGGATTGGCGATTAAATCCGTAAATTGGATATATATTGGACATAAATTGGCCACAAACTATAAATGGCCCCGATGTAATTTATATATTATTATATAATATATAAATGGACAACCTAAATTGGCAAAAAGCCGGTGCTTGTAAAGCACATGGGAAAAAATCAAAATCCAAAAGAACTTCTCCCAGGAAACGTTCGCTTAGAAAACCCAGTAAAAAACAATTAGCGGCATTAGCCCGAGGAAGAGCTATCCGCGCGAAAAATATTAAAAAACGTCGTTCTGGTCAAAATAAACAACGTGGTGGCGTCAGACCTCTTACGCCATCAGAGGTGATGCGGCAGCAGAGGGAGACGGTCGAGGAGGAAGCTCGGCGAGCCGAAATACACCGTAACCGGGTTGCACGTGTAGAAGCTGCGAGTCGGCGACAGGAAGCCAAAGATACCGCTGCCACACGGATCCGTTGGCCGTGGTCGCGAAAGTAAGTTGTACAGCGTATCCACCAACTATAATAAGCACTATTATTCGCATTGGTACCGGTATTGTTTAACCCGCGTCGTATAAAAAGGATACCCCCTATATAACACAGGTTATTATATATATATAATATATAAATGACGAACAGTGTCAATAACGGACCGATTTATACAATGTTTGCTGGGGGCAAAACCTGTGAATGTTGTAGGAAATGTAAATGTAACTGCGGTTGTAATAAACGAACATCCCGTAGGAAATCTTTATCAAAACGTCTTTTGAATACGCCGACGCCGAAATTAAAATTACGGTCCAACAGTCTTAGCAAACGCAATTCTCCAAGAAAGCCGGTTCGCCGCAGTCTTAGCAAACGCAATTCTCCAAGAAAGCCGGTTCGCCGCAGTCTTAGCAGACGCAATTCTCCAAGAAAGCCGGTTCGCCGCAGCCCAAGTAAACGCAATTCTCCAAGAAAGCCGGTTCGCCGCAGCCCAAGTAAACGCAATTCTCCAAGAAAGCCGGTTCACCGCAGCAGCCCAAGCAGACGTAATTCTCCAAGAAAGCCGGTTCGCCGCAGCAGCCCAAGCAGACGTAATTCTCCAAGAAAGCCGGTTCACCGCAGCAGCCCAAGCAGACGTAATTCTCCAAGAAAGCCGGTTCACCGCAGTAGCCCAAGTAAACGTAAGTCTACCCAGCGACGGGGCAGTAATGGTAGATTTATTAAGAAGCGTGTGTAATTATCTATTCGCACGAAATGGGATAAAAATATAAGTACATATTAAAATGTTTAATACTATCGTAAATCCTAAAACCAATAGAAGAGTAAAACTTAATACCACACTTGGGAGAAACATTCTAAATAAGTATATTAATACCTCGTTTGGGGGAGGTATTAATATAGAATCTATTGATGATACGCGGTCTGAAATTGCCCGCGAAAGATGGAAGTTAGCATTGGACTGGGCTAAAACAGAGGTAAGATGCCCGCAAACAATAATTATAGATTCGGCGCCCATGGACAAATTCAATGGGAATTATTCCGTATGTATGCGTCCCGGTAGATATTCGAAGGGAAATACAAAACAACTTCAAAAATACCGGGATCATCCGGTTTGGAATAACACGTATAAGAATTTGTTACCAGAGCTCAATATGGAAGGAATATCTAACGAAAGTTGTGTATATTGTAAAAACGATGATTTTAATAAAATAATATATAGACTTCAAAAGGGTGGAATATACACGTGGTATATTAATGATTTAGTTGACGGTGGTTTAAATTACGCTACTTATTCGAATCCGTTAAAAGTAGCGAAACCTCCTTTACAAGGGTGGTTGGTATCAACATATTTGGGAAAATCTGAAACATCGCTAATAATTACACCGTCTAGTTAATAAATGAATTTATTAATGGAAATGAGTAAAATCGTAGTTTTAATTTGATCTTAATATAAAGACTGTAATGTAGTATATAGTACATATGTCTTTACAAACCCACACGACGCCCGTTGATAGAGATAATTATATTTATATGATTGGTGATATAGTTAATATTAAATCTAAAGATACAATAGACCGGGTCACTATTAACGGAACTCCTAAGTGGCGAAATTGGACTAATGACGGGTCGTATGACTATATATACACCGTGGTCGGGGATGTACCAGATCCCTTCCATATACAACAGTCTAATATATTAGGCCTACATTCGTGACATCGTTAATTATTTAAATTAAAATTAAATAATTCATCATCACTGTGATTATAGGACGATAAGTTTCCCGAGGAAATAAGTGTGTTGTTTATACACGGTTCATTACAATTTAACTCGAATAAATCAACAAGTAAATTGCCATCTGTATCGAAATCGTAACATATTACCTTAATAATTGTCTGATTATTTAGGACACTTTCGGAATTGCACACTAATTTAGATAGATTGTCATTATTAGATGTGCTATTTTCAATAGTGTTTCTAAGCTTACAGTTGAATTTGAAAATTAAATTATTTAATCCTAATATAATCTGACAAATATTTGGTCTTATTATATGTACTACTTTGCCTAACGCTTGGCGATTTTTGAGGGTAAATAGTCCAATATCACTTGACTTTAATAATTGTAATTTATTAATGTTACTCATGTATTTATATTAACTTTAAAAATATAAATATAGGAGGTTATTTTAAATAACGGGTTAGTATTTTAACTTAAAGACATCCCTCAATAATAGATTATTAGAGAGTCATGGGTGTTGTTGCCCGATCTAATCCAGAGTTTGTAGTAATTTTATTCAAACGGTCAACATTAAAATAATTCTAGAATTTATTTAAAAAATTTATTCAGTAAGTTTAATTAATTGTATAAACCGGCGATAGCTCAGTTGGTAGAGCGATTGACTGTAGATCAATTGGTCGGGCGTTCGATTCGCCCTCGCCGGACAATCTGCACAGATGATTAATTTCATATAATAGTCTAATAATAGATATTCGCGCCAATAGTCTAGTGGTTAGGATACTCGCCTTCCAAGCGAGTGGCCCGGGTTCAATTCCCGGTTGGCGCATTTCATCGGTTTATCAATTAAAATGCCTGAATAGCACAGTGGTAGTGCATCACACTTGTAATGTGAAGGTCCTGAGTTCAATCCTCAGTTCAGGCTAAACTTTAGTAATTATAAAATTCTCTATATAAAATCTATTTACAGCACCATATATATACTTATTATTATAATAGATTGTGGGCTTCTATAGCTCAGCAGGCAGAGCGAACGGCTGTTAACCGTTAGGTCATAGGTTCGAATCCTATTGGAAGCGGGGGTGGGTAAATTTTAAACAATAATGATATTAAATGGCCGCTTGGTCTAGAGGTATGATTCCTGCTTTGGGTGCAGGAGGTCCTGGGTTCGATTCCCAGAGCGGCCCTAATTTTTTATAATCAGATAATCATTATCTGATCTGACAACTTGTCCGAGTGGTTAAGGAGATAGACTTGAAATCTATTGGTGTTTACGCCGCGCAGGTTCAAATCCTGCAGTTGTCGTATTTCTTAAAAAATCTTTTAAGAACAACGATTAAGCCTTCATATACATTTTATAAATTATAGGAGAAAATGCTCGTATGATTCGGTACTCTGTATATAATACTCTGGCGGCGTCAATTAATTTTTCGTTATGGAATGCTTCCATTATCCCAATGATAATAGTTTTTTTATTACCGGACTCGAGGTTTTCTACATCAATCTCTTTATTTTTAAGATTACTTAACATCTCTTCAAAATGTTCAACATATTTATTCATAGTATTTTATATAAACTTAATTATAAAATATTATATACGTGTGCCGGCTAATTAGAAATCAATATAATACACTATTTATAACATCTACAAATGCCTTTATTGGTTATTCAAAATGCGATATTACCTGTTAAATACCACACGTAATATATGATTCATCTGGATATTTAATGTTATATATATATATATATATATGAAT